>OIXH01000011.1_pt1 | contig 247673 bp, 226 predicted proteins | sample 1587741 | NCBI WGS metagenome assembly OIXH01 (sample SAMEA3888916, study PRJEB22519) | human gut metagenome | biome: human gut; feature: human-associated habitat; material: faeces | place: Denmark | collected 2011 | reverse complement strand
CCCATCTGGCGCGTACTTCTTTCTCTTCCCGTACGCGCCAGGCGGCATTTTTCCCATCTGGCGCGTACTTCTTTCTCTTCCCGTACGCGCCAGGCGGCATTTTTCCCATCTGGCGCGTACTTCTTTCTCTTCCTGTACGCGCCGGGCAGCTTTTTCTTTTCCCAGCGCGTACTCTACTCTTCTACAAAGAAATGACACTTAACTTTTATCTCCAATACCACTCATCATTTTTGCATAATAACCTCCTTCCGCCCGAAGTTGTCCCATAATCACAAACTTCATCAGCATTTCCATGGTCTGCGGAAGGGTAATGTTTTTTAGAAATGAACTTGCAACCATTTTTCTCCTGATTTGCTCTATGGAGAGCAGTTCCAAATCAAATAACTGTAAAAAAGCCTGTTCCTCAAGAGTAAACTGGGAAAATGTCTCTCTGTTATCAGATTGACCCATGCAGTCATCTGCATTATCACCTATTCGTTGAGCTGAATTTCTATTATCCTGTTTTCCACCGTCCGTATCAAATCCAGCTTTTCCGCTATCCGCCCCGCTGCCGCATATAACCAGTCCGGAATTTCCGCCTTCCTTTCCCTGCTCATAAGGATTCTCCTCTTTCTCATAACCCGTAACACACACTTTCCCATACCCTATGTTCAGTTCTTCCAAAAGCTGCTCCGGTGACTGGATAAGAGAAGCTCCCTGGCGAATTAGACTGTTGCAGCCGTCACTCAGCCTGTCCGTCACACGTCCCGGTATTACAAACACATCCTTCCCCTGCTCCAGTGCCAGATCTGCTGTAATAATGGTACCGCTTTTCTCTCTTGCTTCAATGATTAAGATACCGTCCGACAGTCCGCTTATAATACGGTTTCTCGGCGGGAATAAGTTCGGTGTAGGCGGTGTTCCCGGTAAATAGGTAGACAAAATACCGCCACGTTCCATACACATGCGATACAATTTTTCATTGGATTTCGGATAACAGATATCCGCTCCGCACCCCAGCACACCAAAGCTTTCGCCTCCTGCTTCCATTGCCGCCCTCTGTGCTATACCGTCTATTCCCCTTGCCAGCCCACTGATTACTGCCACTCCATTCTGTGCCATTTTTTCCGCAAAATGCCGTGCCACATACTGTCCGTATTCCGAGCAGTCCCTTGCTCCCACAATGGCAAGACTTCGCTGCCGTATATCGGGCAGCTTTCCTTTTACAAAGATACCAAACGGTCGCGCCGGAATGGACCGCAGCTTCACCGGGTAATGCGGATGATATTCCGGGTAAAATAAAATGCCCTTTGTCTGCAATTCCTCATACTCTCTCTTGGCATTTTCCTCTTTTCTTTCCTTTATATAAGCAATCCATCTTTCCTTTTTACCAATAGATAAAGTGCTATCCAGCAATGCCTTTTCCGAAGCTTCAAAAACACCGCTGGGACGCCCAAACCGCAAAAGCAGCCTGCTTTTTGTCGCATCTCCGATTGGTGCACACATAAGCCAGTAGGCATAAGGCTGCTCCCTTTCTAACTCCCAATCTGCTATATGAATCCTGTTTCTGTTTGTCATTTGTTTCTCCTTCCGTCTACATTTATCTTCCTATTCCTTTGTCATTTGCTTTTCCTTCTATCCACCCCGCTCTTATTATTCGTTCCGTCTTTCAAACAGCCGCTTGCCGTTGTGATAACAGATTGCCTCCGACAGATGGGCAACACTGATTTCGTCTGCATGCTCTAAATCCGCAATCGTTCTGGCCAGTTTAATGATTTTATGATATGAACGGACACTCATCTGTCCCGCCTCGTAAGCCTGTTCCAAAAAACGTTGTTCTTTCTCTCCCAGCCTGCAGAATCTTTTTACATCGTTGCCGGACACTTCCCCGTTAAAATCATAGGCAGTCTCCCTATATCGTTTCTTTTGCATTTCTCTTGCCTCTTCTACCATTACACGCAAGGTCTTCGTGTCGTATCCGGAAGCCGGGGCATCCAAATCCTTAATGGTAACCGGCGCTGCCTCCACGCAAATATCTATCCTGTCTAAGATAGGACCTGAGATTTTTCCAAGGTAGTGCCGGATTTCCGGCTCCGTACACCGGCAGCGGTTACGGTCGGGAAAATATCCGCAGGGACAGGGATTAAGGGCACAGACAAGAATAAAATCCGCCGGGTACCGGTAAACGCCCTGCGTTCTCGCAATCTGCACTTTTTTCTCCTCCAAAGGCTGCCGCAATACCTCCAGCACATTTGCGGAAAACTCCGGCATTTCATCCAGGAACAAAATTCCGCGATGAGCCAGTGACAAAACGCCGGGCTTTGGAATTCTGCCGCCTCCCGCCAGTGCCTGCGGGGATATCGTATGATGTGGTGCCTGAAAAGGGCGCATTTTTGTCAGAGGTTTTCCGGCAATACTGTAAATGCTCATAACCTCCAGCTGCTCTTCCCTCGTAAGCGGCGGCAATATCCCCGGAATCCTCTGGGCAATCATGGTTTTTCCGGCTCCCGGCGGTCCCGAAAAAAGGAGATGGTGAAAACCGGCTGCTGCTACACACGCCGCCCGTTTCATGCTTTCCTGTCCACTTACCTGCGAAAAATCCAGCATGTTCTGTTCCGAATTTGCCTGCATGAAGTCTAACCTGTTCTGCCCGGCATTTGCCTGCATGAAGTCTAATCTGTCCTGCCCGGCATTTACTCCGGCTCCCCTTACCTCCCACTCTTTTCTTTTTTCTTCCGTTGTCCGTAAGAATGCTGATAAATCCTGCATATCCCGCATAGGTACCACCGTAAGCCCTGGTACCATCCGGCATTCCTCCACATTTGCCCTTGGAACCACCAGTCGTTGTATCCCGTCTTTTTGCAGCTGCAGGGCAATGGGCAGCGCTCCGTCCGTTTTATGTACTTCGCCGCTCAGAGCCAGTTCGCCCAAAAAAGCAGTGTTTTCCAGACCTTCTTTTTTCACCATTCCCATACATGCCAGTATGGCTGTTGCAATCGCCAGATCATATCCGGTGCCTTCTTTTTTAATCTGTGCCGGTGACAGATTGACCGTTATGCGTGCCACCGGCAGCGGAAATCCGGCATTTTTCATGGCAACCCGCACCCTTTCTTTTGCTTCTCTGACCTCGCATGCCAGACTACCTACCATTTCAAATCCCGGCAGACCATTGGAAACATCCGCTTCCACGCGCACTTTGTAGGCATTCATTCCCTGAATACCGCCTGCATAAAATACCTGAAACATAAAAACCTCCTTTGAATTTGAATAATTTGAATATGTGGAAATGACTTAATAAATATTGGAAAAATTAAAATTTAAGAATTGAAAACACGAGAACACAGGGACTTTTCCCCGGCAGCCGCAGAACCGGCTGCCGGGCATAGAATTAGGAACAAGAGCAGAGTTAAAAACCTGCGTAGAGTTATGAACATATGTTGACTTATGAACATGCGTTGAGTTATAAACTTGCGTAGAATTAAGAACTTGAATAGAATTAAGAATATGCATGAATTTTTACAAATTCATTTTTCAGTTTGAGAAGCGCTTTTTTTTCGATACGGGAAACATAGCTTCGGGAAATCCCCATTTTGCGTCCTATTTCATTCTGGGTCATTTCCCTGTCGGAGAGAATTCCGTAGCGGAGTACCAGAATTTCTTTTTCCCGTTTTGTCAGAATTTTATCCATAAAAAAATACATCTGCCGGATGTTGTCAAGAAGTGTCATCTGCTCCACCACATCCGTCTGCTGCCCTTCCACGACATCTAAAAGATTAATTTCATTCCCCTCTTTGTCCGTTCCGATAGACTCAAACAAAGAAACCTCCCGGGATGTTTTTTTCCGGCTCCGAAACATCATCAGAAGTTCATTTTCTATACAACGGCAGGCATAAGTAGCCAGTCTGCCCTTGCCGGCATCAAACGTATCCACTGCTTTAATCAGCCCGATGGTTCCGATGGAAATCAAATCCTCCATATCCTCTTCGGCATTCTGATATTTCTTGGCAATATGGGCGACCAGCCGCATGTTCCGGATAACAAGAACATCCTTTGCTTCCTTGGCTTCCTGCGGACTGCCGTCTTTCAGGACATGGATGTAAGCAGCTTCCTCCTCTGCGGATAAAGGTTTTTGAAAAGTCTTCAAGAGAACCTCCAAAAGCAGATTTATAATATTCTATGAAGCTTCTGCCTCTGAAGTGCCTTTCCACTTTCCGGAAACTAAACTCTCCGGAGGCGCCGCCTGCCCTGCCGACCCTGCTGCACTGCCGTTTTGCCCGTCAGACCTCATCCAGTAAAAACTGCGCCATAACATAGTTGGATAAATCCATGCCCTCCCGGGTAAGGCGGAGATACCCGGCTTCGTCGGCAAGAAGACCTTGAGCTGTATTTTCCTGTATGACTTCCCCGTAAATCTGCTCCATGGAGACGCCGAACTGCCGATGAAACTCTGCCTTGGATACGCCCTCGGTAAGCCGTAGCCCCAAGAACATGGTTTCCTCCATCTGTTCTTGTTGCGAAAGCGGATGAACATTCTCACCCCGGAAAATCTGCTGCATATCCCCCTGTGCCACATCTGCAAACACCGGCTCTGCACTCGGCACGCCCGCATATTCTGCCAGATATTCCTGCATTTTTCGGGTGTTTTCAAAGCGTACGTTTTCCACCATGGAGGCAGCGCCCAGTCCGAAGCCCACGTAGTTGCCCCGCTTCCAGTACACAAGATTGTGACGGCACTCCCTGCCGGGAAGTGCATAATTGGAAATTTCATAGCGGTGGTATCCGGCAGCGGCAAGCAGCTTTTCCGTCAGGGCATACATTTCCCGCTCCTCTTCTTCAGAAGGAAGGTCGGGCTGCTTTTCACCGGTTGCCTGCAGTTTTTCACTCTCCTGCCCGTATTTTTCATAAAAGGGAGTCCCCTCCTCCACAATCAGGCTGTACGCGGAAATATGCTGCGGCTTTAAGGAAAGAACCGTTTCCAGTGTCTTTTTGTAATTTTCCACACTCTGTCCGGGAAGAGCCGACATAATATCAAGATTGATGTTGGTAAAGCCGGCTTCCTGCGCCCACCGGTAGGTCTGCTGAAAATCCCTGTAGGTGTGAATTCTGCCAAGCAGCTTCAGTTCCACGTCGTCGGCGGACTGCAGGCCGATACTGATCCTGTTTATACCGGCTTTCCGGTACGACAAAAGAGCTTCCTTCGTAACGGTACCCGGGTTGGCTTCCATACTGATTTCCGCATGCGGGTTCATCCGGTAAAAGGAAAATACCGTTTTTAAAACCTCACAGAGATTTTCGCACGGCACGGCGGTCGGCGTGCCTCCGCCGATGAAAACTGTCTGCACTTCATACTCCCGGTAACGGGCAGCCTGTTCTCTAATCTCCTGTTTCAGGGCGCGCAAATACACTTCCTGCGCCCGGCTGTCCGCCGGTGCAGAAAGGAAATCACAATATTGACATTTTTTAACACAAAATGGGATATGAATATAGATACTGATAGATTTCATGATTTGCTCAATTTCTGTCGGGAATTACCGATACCAATTCCTGACACGTTTTTAATTTCTGTCATCCAGCTTCAGAACGCTCATAAATGCCTTCTGGGGCACTTCCACATTACCAATCTGGCGCATACGCTTCTTGCCTTCTTTTTGCTTCTCTAAGAGCTTTTTCTTACGGGAAATGTCACCGCCGTAGCACTTGGCAAGCACATCCTTACGCATGGCCTTGATAGTTTCCCTGGCAATGATTTTGCCGCCGACCGCTGCCTGAATGGGAATTTCAAACAGATGTCTGGGAATTTCATCCTTTAACTTTTCGCACATTTTTCTGCCGCGTTCATAGGCGCTGTCCGCATGCACGATAAAAGAAAGTGCATCCACTTCCTCTCTGTTTACCAGAATATCCAGCTTTACCAGACGGCTCTGTTCGTAGCCCTTTAAATCATAATCGAAGGAAGCATAGCCTCTGGAACGGGATTTCAAGGCATCAAAGAAATCGTAAATGATTTCGTTCAACGGAAGCTCGTACTTTAAGAGAGCACGGGTTTCTTCTATATATTCCATGCCGAGATATCTGCCGCGTCTTTCCTGGCAAAGCTCCATAATGGAACCGATGAATTCAGTGGTAACCATGATTTCGGCACTGACTATAGGCTCTTCCATGTACTCGATTTCGGAAGGGTCCGGCAGGTTGGACGGATTCGTCAGCTCAATCACTTCCCCGTTTGTCTTGTGCACCTTGTAAATAACACCGGGAGCCGTGGTAACCAGATCCAGATTGTACTCGCGCTCCAGTCTTTCCTGAATAATTTCCAGATGCAGAAGTCCTAAGAAACCACAGCGGAAACCAAATCCCAGAGCCACGGATGTCTCCGGCTCATAATTTAAGGAAGCATCGTTTAACTGCAGTTTTTCCAAAGCATCCCTAAGGTCCGGATACTTGGCTCCGTCCGCCGGATACATACCGCAGTAAACCATGGAGTTTACTTTTTTATAACCCGGCAAAGGCTCTTTGCAGGGATTGTTGTTGTCGGTAACCGTATCACCGACCGCCGTATCCCTGACGTTTTTAATGGAGGCGGTAATATAACCAACCATGCCTGCCGTCAGTTCCTCGCAGGGAATAAACTGTCCGGCGCCAAAGTAGCCGACCTCCACCACTTCTTCCACCGCTCCGGTTGCCATCATGCGGATGACAGTCCCCTTCTTTACCCGGCCTTCTTTAATTCGCACAAACACAATAACACCCTTGTACGAGTCGTATAAGGAGTCGAAAATAAGCGCCTGCAGCGGGGCATCCGGGTCACCAACCGGCGCCGGAATTTTTTTCACAATGGCTTCCAGCACTTCCTCAATGCCGATGCCGTTTTTCGCGGAAATCAGCGGAGCGTCCTGTGCCTCAATACCAATAACGTCTTCAATTTCTTCAATAACCTTTTCCGGCTGTGCACTCGGCAGGTCGATTTTGTTTATAACCGGAAATACATCCAGATTGTGGTCCAGCGCCAGATACACATTGGCAAGTGTCTGCGCTTCTATGCCCTGTGCGGCATCCACCACCAGAATGGCGCCGTCACATGCAGCTAAGGAACGGCTGACTTCGTAATTAAAGTCCACATGTCCCGGGGTATCAATCAGGTTAAAAATGTATTCCTCACCGTCCTGCGCTTTGTAAACCGTACGAACGGTCTGGGCTTTGATAGTAATACCTCTTTCCCTTTCCAGATCCATGTTGTCCAGAACCTGCGCCTGCATTTCCCTGCTGGTCAGAAGTCCTGTTTTTTCAATAATTCTATCCGCTAAGGTTGATTTACCATGGTCAATATGGGCAACGATACAAAAGTTGCGGATTTTGCTCTGGTCAATAACTGACATTTCTATTCCTCCGGTTTTTCCTCTGCAGTCTGACTGTCAGTATCTGCAAAAATTGTATCCCTGTACCAACGGAGTGCATTCAGATAAGCATCGTAAACCGGCTGCATCTCAATATTATGCACAATCATCAGTCTTGAAACCTCCTGCCAGTTTGCATTTTCATACTGCAGGATAAATTCAAGCGGGAATGCAAAGATACCCTTATGGTAAACAAGCGCATCGCTGATATTCTTTGAAACCTTTATCGTTTCCAGTGCGTCCTTCATGGGCATATCCAGAATAACATCCAATACGGAAAAGAGTCCCATCAGGAAAAGCTCCGATGACTGGATTGCCATGGAAAATACAGGTGCTAAATTTTCCGCAAACTTCGCCCTGAGCAAGGACATTCTGGTCAGTTCGTTGGGTTTATCCGTATAAAGCTGTCCCGCCACTGCCGTAATCAGCCACTTGCGGAGTTCTTTTTCGCCAAGCATGGCTGCCGCGTGCCGGATAGACGTAATGGTGGAGTTTCGCGTCATACGGTTTACCATCTTTAATAAGGAAATAACCAGTGCGGTATCCCTTCCGATAATGTCCGCCGCTTCCGTCAGTTCAAATTCCGGGCTGTTTACCATGTTCAATAATTGAATGTAGTTGACCTTAAGCGGAGAAACCTCGTGCTCGCTCCGGTTGCCAGGAATACGGAAAAATTCGCCTTCGTACAGGGAATAGCCGCCGGCAGCTTTCAGTTTTTCAAAGGTTTCCATACTGTCCACGCCAACCGCACACAGCTTAATATTGGGGAACAGGCTCTGAAAATATATTTTTGCCTTACTGATATCTATTTTTCTCTGATTTAACAATATATAATCCATGAGCTGCAGAACTTCCCTGTAATCTTCAAACTGGGAAACCTCCAGCTTACGGATGGCAAGCTTATAACCGGATTTCCGGAGTGCTTTCAGCCTGTCTAAATACATATCACTCGGCAAAACCGTATTGTCTAAAAGGAGCACCACTCTTTCGTGAGGGGCATCACACTGATTTTCAATATCGGAAAATACGGAAATATTGCTCACCTGTACAAAAACCTCCGCATCATTGGAAAGAGTTTCCATACCCATATTGTCAATTACTTCCAGACCGTCCACATGACCGGCGCCGTCAAACTGCGCACCTCCCAAAAGATTGGGATTTAAAAAATAATTCTTTTTCTGAACAAAAAGAGAATAGGCTCTTACTGCTATATCTTCATCAAACAAAGGAATAATCGATACCAGCATACTGTTCCTCCTTCATAGATATACTCAAATTATATCCGTAAAAACGGGATTATCTGTCTTGAAATATTATAACATACTTCTTAAATCTTGCCTATCTGATTTTTTATCAGAAAAATTATTTAAAAAGATTAAATTTTGTGCGAAGACAAGCATTTTTTGTACAATGGCATGTTGACATTTTCAACAATGCAAAGTATACTAAATGGTGATATTATTTAGTGTAGATACATAAAAAATTTATAATCAAAAGGAGAATGTTACTATGTTAAATACACGTGAACTGGATATCTTAAATATTTTATGGAACAGCGGTGTACCTATGACTTCTTCTGATATTGTAAATGCCGGCAGAGGATTAAGCCAGAGTACCGTTCAGGCTGTACTTCGTAAGCTTTTGAATGCAAACCTTGTAAAAGTAAGCGGCATTACTCACAGCGGTAATGTTTTAAGTCGTCAGTATGAGCCGGAAGCTTCTTCCAAGAACATTATTTTACATCAGTTCTTAGAAGACTACCGTAACTTCAGCAATATCATTTCCAAAGAAGAACTGTTGACTTCTATCGTAAAATTAAGTGAAGACAGCGAAAAGCGTAAGAATGAGATTAAAGAATTAAAGAAGGTTCTTGCAAATCTTGAAAAAGGTGAATAAGACGGATGTGCTTTCAAAGCTCATCTCCTTACATTAAAAAGCCGGTGCTATAGCACTGGCTTTTTAATTTGCTCAAAAACCTGTTCTCTGCTCTCTCACCAAAAAAGGGCACTCCGCCTAAGCGGAATGCCCTGCTTTTGTTTCTTTATAAAATTACGGATTACATACCGGCCTGAGCTGCAACTTCTGCTGCGAAGTCTTCGTTCTTCTTCTCAAGACCTTCACCAACTTCAAAACGAACCATCTCGGTGATTACGATATCCTTGGATACGGACTCAAGATACTTAGCTACGGACTGCTTGCCATCTTCAGCCTTAACATAGGTCTGGTCAAGAAGGCAGATTTCCTTTAACTGCTTGGATACACGGCCGTCTACAACGCCTGCGAACATCTTCTCTGCAACGATGGACTCCTTGTCTGCCATAGCAAGCTCACCGAGCTTAGCCTTTGCAGCATCGGAAAGGAAGTTCCATACATAATTCATGTTGTTCTTATGTTCTTCAAACTGCTGGATGTCATCCTCGCTCCATAACTTTTCGTTAATTGCCTTGTCTAATAACTTGTTTAAGATAGGCTTGGGAAGAGTTGTCGCATCATTTAATGCGCTGTCGGTTGTAATGTCTTTAATCTTAGCAAGTTCTTCTTCAGAAATATCATTTCTGCTGATGTACTGAGGATTCATTGCTGCAACCTGCATAGCGATGTTGGTCAGCGCTTCTTTTGCTGCATCGTTGTTGGTACCCTTTGCTGCAATAATAACACCGATTCTTCCGCCACCGTGGATATAGGAAGTAACGATATCGCCGGTAACCTTTGCAAATCTGCGGATGGATAACTTTTCTCCGATTGTTGCGGTCTTTTCAACGAGTAATTCATTCAGTCCGTTGATGTTAAGAAGTGCATCGATGTCTTCGCCGTTTGCTCCGCCGTTTAAGTCGGATGCAAGTGCGGTATCGGCTACGGTCTGAACGAATTCCTGGAAGGTTTCGTTCTTGGCAACGAAGTCAGTTTCGGAGTTAACCTCTGCTACAACTGCTACATTGTCCTTTACAGCAACGCGGGCAATACCTTCTGCTGCGATTCTGCTCTGCTTCTTTTCCATCTTAGCAGCACCGCTTTTTCTTAATACTTCAACAGCGGCATCCATATTTCCGTCTGTTTCTGTTAAAGCCTTTTTACAATCCATCATACCTGCGCCGGTCATTTCACGCAGTTCTTTTACCATAGCTGCGGTAATATTTGCCATAATAAGTTTACCCTGTCCTTTCGTTATTCTTATTCTTCGTTAGCTGCGATTTCTTCTACATCTGCATTTTCGGAAGCAGCTTCTACGTCAGCGTCTGTATAAACAGCTTCGCCCTGCTTTGCTTCGATAACTGCATCTGCCATCTTGGAAACGATAAGCTTTACGGCTCTGATAGCGTCATCATTACCGGGAATGATGTAATCCAATTCTTCGGGATCGCAGTTGGTATCGCCGATACCTAACAGAGTAATTCCTAAGGAATGAGCTTCCTGTACGCAAATTCTTTCCTTCTTGGGATCTACTACGAAAATAGCATCAGGAATTCTGGTCATATTCTTGATACCGCCTAAGTTCTTCTCTAACTTTTCCCATTCCTTCTTCAGTGCAATAACTTCCTTCTTGGGAAGAACATCGAAAGTACCGTCTACGGACATGGTTTCGATTGCATGAAGTCTTGCAATACGGGACTGAATGGTCTTGAAGTTGGTAAGCATACCGCCAAGCCATCTTTCGTTTACATAGTACATACCGCATCTCTCAGCTTCTGTCTTAACAGCATCCTGAGCCTGCTTCTTGGTACCTACGAAAAGAATGGTGCCGCCCTGTGCAGCAATTTCGGAAATGGCTTTGTAAGCTTCATCCACCTTGCCTACAGACTTCTGTAAGTCGATGATATGGATACCATTTCTCTCGGTGAAGATATAAGGAGCCATCTTAGGGTTCCATCTTCTGGTCTGATGTCCGAAATGAACACCTGCTTCAAGTAACTGTTTCATAGAAATAACGCTCATGTTTTTACCTCCGTTTGGTTAATAGTCTTCCGTAAATTTTCCCTCCGCATCTGCGTTAAAATACGGACGCCTCCACAGCTAATCTGTTCCTTTTTGAAGAAAACTGACACCGGCTGCGAATAAATTTACGTGTTTTTTGTCACAACATTCGAATTATAACATAAGAAAACCCCTATTGCAAGGGGTTTCTACTTTCTTGTAATGATTTTTGCGATTTCCTCTTCGGATGCTCCGTACGGGATTTCATAGGTGCCCGTTATGATTTTTTTATCATAGCCGTTATTGCATAAGAATCTGTCAAAGGCGGCGGCATCCTCCACGATTCCCGCCTTCTTTAAGTTTTTGCTCACGGTGGTGGAGCTTTCTCCTCTTCCGATTACCAGGGTAACTGTTTCCCCTGCGGGAGTATCCGGATTTCCGTCCTCCGGGCTGACCGGTGTTTCTTCCGGAGCCACAGGTGTTTCTTCCGGAGCCTCCGGTGTTTCCGGTGTGGAAGCCGACTCTTCCGGCTCCGATGTTTCCGGCTGCAGGCTGATTCCCGGCTCCGTGGGTCTGACCTCATCCGTTTTTGTCTGGTCCGGCAGGTCGGAAAGCAGAGTGCTTTCCACCATTCCCAGTTCCTTTGCCCTCTTCACGACCTCTTCATCCGTCATGTTTTTCCTGCCGACACCGGCTAAGCTTAAAATCACGGTGGTTACCAGAATGCCGATACCCAGTCCCCGTAAATAGTACTTCAATTTCATGCTTCTGTTCCTTCTGTCCTTATTTCATGCCTTCAAACAGGTCAATTACCAGCTTGACTTCGCCCACGCCGAGCCCCAGCTCCTTAGCTATGGAAACATTGGATTTTCCCTGCTTGTGCAGCTCCAGTATCCGTTCGTTATTGTTGCCGCCGTCCTGCATAAAGCTGATATCCGTCTGATTCATCTGCAGGGTTCCGGACTTCGTTTCTTTAACAGAATTTGAATCTGCGGTCTGTGTCTCAGCAGATGTTTCCTCATAAGCAGACACCTCAGCCACCGGAGTATTCGTTTCAAAGGTTTCTTCCGCAATATCGTCCAAGCCCTTAAAATCCGTTGCCAGGTCAATGGTTCTGCCTATGTCCTTATGCTTGTCATTGAGCATGTCATATAAAAACATGGCTTCCTTGTGGTTTTTATCGATTTCCGCAAGCACTGTGTCGGAGTATTCGCTGACCGCCATAATCTTTTCGTTGGACACCTTGGACAGTTCCCGTTCCGTATTGTTCACGGCATCCTCCGCTTTTTCGCGCAGGGTATCTTCCCACCGTCTGCCTGCCTCCGCCATCTGCACGTTTACCGCCTGCCTGACCTCTTCCTTCACTTCTTCCCTGATTTCCGTCAGATCCTGTCTGCTGTTTCCACCAAACACCAAGAAACTGAGTACAAAAATGGCAATTCCCAAAATCAGCAAAACAATTTCCAATGTTGTCATATGCTCTCCACCTTAAGCTTTCAAATCTTGATATCAAAGCCGGAGCTGTGATACAAAGCATTTTTCGCTTTTTCCTCTTCCTGTTTCTTCTTTCTTTGTCCGGAATTGCCGGCATAGTGGCCGTTACCCTTTTCCCTGGCATCGAATTTTTTCTGCTGCCAGTCCGCATCCTCTCCCTGGTTGACCTGTTTTGCCCTCTGCTCCTCCTGCTGATGCATGCTGGTTATCAGGTTGCTCTGCTGCATGACACCTTTGCTGTCTTCGTTAAATTTAATGGCCGTATAATCCTGCGACCTGACTATGGATGTCATTTCAATTCCACCGATTGCCATACAACTACCTCCCTTTAAATTCCTACCATTTTCACATCTCCGCGCAGCCTGATAAAGCGGCAGTACTGCATATTGCCGGGTACCGACATGGAAACATCTCCGATTACAATACGGACACCGGGATATACCTCTCCGTGGACAATAACCTGGGCATCTGCCTGTCTGGATATCATGCTTTCGATTTCTTCCGCTTCAGCGGTAAATTCCTTCAGCTCCTTTGCACACTGTTCCCTTGCCTGAATTAAGTTCTTCAGATACTTCATCTGATCCATGCTGATAGAAACACCCTGCTTATATTTCTGCGAATACGTTACAATTACCGGGTCTATGTCATGAATTTTCTTTGTCAGCTCGCCGATGCTTTTCCTGACCTTGTTCAGTCTGTCCTTTCTGTCGGGAATTACCCCTACTTCAATGACGGTGTTCGTTCCCAGATGGGAGCCTAAGGTCTTTGCCTCCACCAGATTTGTGGCTGCGATTTTACCGCCGGAAATAAATCCTTTCCTTCCGTCTACGGTAATTTCTTCTTTTGCCGTTACGGTACTGTGCAGAATGGACTCCGAGCGCACATAACCGCCGGCCGAAGCCGTGGTGTTTTCCAGAAACTTGGCAACAATATTGCCGCCCGCCGTCAGGCTGCCCTTTCCGGCTCCCGCCATGCCGCGGATAAGAATGATATCCCCACCGGATTTTAAGGTGGCCCCTTCCACCAGCCCACGTACGAGAATGTTTCCACCCGCATTCACGGAAAAGTTGGACTGCACATTGCCTTCAATCGTAACACTGCCTTCAAAATCTATATTGCCTGTGGAAGTATCCACATTCTTTAATTCCAATACATCGGATACAAAAACCCGGCCGTCCAGGAACGAAACGTGACCGTCCACTTCGGAAATGAGCTCCGTACCGTCTTCGGAAACCGTCAGGTTTTTCCCGCTTCGGAGAGAGGCTCTCCTGACGGGCTTCGGCTTTACACTGGCTCCGTAAACGGTCATGCCCGCCTCGCCCGGGTCCTCTTTCGTAAGCCTTGCCAGAACGTCTCCTTTTTTACAGGGATTTAAGGTATTCAGATGGAAGAAATCCACACTGCCGTCTTCATTTAACGTAGGACGTACCTTGGGGTCCGTATTGAACAGATAGGTAATATATGCATCCTTTCCTTCCCTTATGGGGCTGCCCTGCGCTGCCAGAATATCGGTACAGTACATTTCTTTTTCTATGGCTTCTTTTATGGCTTCCTCCAGGATGCCCACCTTTATCTGTTTCTGCGCCAGTCCGCGGATAATTTCACCGGCAGTCAAAGCCGCACCGGTGTCGGACGGACTGAAAAGCCTTACATATGCCTGCATGGCGTCTTCGGTAACCCTGACCTCATATTCCATGTTGATACGGGGACAGTTACCGGTTCCGAGGGGTAAAATCTTACGCTCGCCGGACTCTATGGCATCACTAATCATTTCAAAGGAGAATACCATTCCCTGTTCCTTTAAGTAATCCATGACCTCGGCTACGTTTAAGGGTTCTCCGCCGTTTTTGGGCGGTTCCAGTAATAATCCGAATTTGCTGCCGTCAGATGTAATTTTAAAATACGCATTCTGCATAAGCCATATCCTCCATCATCCTGCAAAAATCCCCATGTAATCTCCCATTTTCGTTTTCATCTTCTGTAATGCTCTGGTATGGAGCTGGGAAATACGGGATTCGGAAACCTCCAGTACGTTGCTGATTTCTTTCAGTGTCAGGTCTTCATAATAATAAAGAAGAATGACCTTTTTTTCTTTTTCGGTAAGCTGCTCCAGAGACTCTTCCAACACCTTTTTCAGCTCTTCCTTTTCAATGTTTTCCTCCGGGCTGTCAAACCGTGAGGTGGTAAACTGATTGCCCTCCGCCGGTACCTCCGCGCCCTGTTCCATATATTCGTTCAGGGAAACCACGTTGGTTATTTTCATCTGGCTCTGCCATTCCAGATATTCATCATCCGAAATACCCAGTTCCGATGCAATTTCTTCATCCGTGGCGCTCCTGCCCAGTCTTGTTTCAATGTCCTTGCAGACCGCATCGATGCGTTTCTGTTTCTGCCTTATAGTTCGGGGAATCCAGTCCATTTTTCTTATCTGGTCCAGAATGGCACCCCTGATACGCAGACTGGCATAAGTTTCAAATTTGACTTCCTTTGCGTAGTCGTACTTGTCAATGGCATCAATCAGACCGAAAATCCCATAGCTGACCAGATCGTCGTACTCTACATTATACCCCAGATACATGCTGAGTCTGCCCGCCACCAGTTTAACAAGCGGTGCATATTCCAATATGATTTTTTCTCTTAACTCCGGGGTTCTGCTTTTATCATACTCTGTCCAAAGCTTTTTTCTGCCTGCTTCATCCATGGTCTGAACCCTGCCTTTCCCTTCTTACTTTTGACGGTCAGCCTTGTGCCGGCTGCTTACTGTCTTCCTTCCTGCATGCCGCCTGTGCCGGCTTCCTTACTTTCCTTCCGTCTTACCGTCTGCCTGTTCTTTTTCCTTCTGCGCCTGCTCCTGTTCCGCTTCTTCCTCCGCCTTCTGCCTTTCGGCATTCTGTCTGTCAAAAACATCCAGAAGGGTTTTGAAGCACACCCCTATCAGATAAAACACAACTAATGAAATCAATAACGCTGTCAGCTTTTCCACAATGGAATAGCCCTTCACACAAGTAATAATGCCGGTAACAGCACCCGCCACCAGCATTAAAATCAGCGGTATATTTCTTCTTTTCATAAACTACCATGCCTTTCCGAAAGCCAGACCTTAAATGGTTTTTTCCGGCTTTCCCACCGCTCTGATCACGTAGTCGCCCGTTTCCGGGTAAAAAATAACGGTTCGTCCGTAAGTTTCGCCGGTATCCTCCGCGATGACCGGTATCTGCATACTCTGCAGAATCTCTTTGGATGCTTCTACATTTCGCTCTCCTACGCGGACCAGATCCGACTTATTCTGAAATGCAAACATCATAGCGCCTCCGGCAAGCTTGGCAGTCATCCTGCTTCTTCTTGCTCCCATTTCTTCCATCTGGCGCACCATTTCCCTGATTGCAGTATCCGCAAACTTCGGAATATTGTCGCTGCCTCCGCGGATAGCGGTGCTGTCCGGCAGCATCACATGCGCCAGTCCCCCTATATGTGTCAGCGTATCCCGGATGGCAATGCCAACGCAGGACCCCAGCCCCAGGGTGGTCAGACCGTCCGTGCCGGAACATATCTTAAAATCGGCCATACCCACTTTTATCAATTCACCCATGTCTACTCCCATCTACATCATTCCAAGTGAACGCAGTATCTTAGCATAGGATTCCAAATCCGGAATCAGAATAAAATAGCCATCAATCATTGTGTCGTCATAAAACTGTGACTGAATCAAAAGGATTTTGTCCCCTATGGCTCCGAATTCAATAGCCGGCACGCTTAAAATAGCTCCTGCCATGTCCACCGCAAGCTCCGGCGGTGAAGGATAAATTTTCAAATTGGTAAGCGCGGACAAAGAGTTTAAGTACGCTCCCGTAATAATGTTGCTTACCTCTTTCATAGCGGAAAGCTCCATTTCATTCAAGCCGGGACCCTCGCTGCCTCCCATCCCCATCATAATCTTGTTTACCAGATGCTTGGCGCTGTCCTGTTTGACAAGGAACATAATGCTGCCGGTAATATCTCCCTCTACGGCAAGATAAATGCCCACCATAATCTGTTCCTCGCCGCCCATAAGAGCGCCGACATCCTTAAATTCCAGCAGTTTGACCTGCGGAACCTGCATATCTACTTTACACTGCAGCATCTGGGAAAGTGCGGTCATGGCATTACCTGCCCCGATATTGCCAATTTCTCTCAATACGTCAAAATAGTTTTCCGTCACTTTTTCCAGGCTCATGTCCTGATCTGCCATGCACTGTTCTCCTTTATCGTTTGCTTCCTACTTTTCTGCGGTTACCGCATTTAAGTCAAGCAGGGAAATAAGACCGCCGGCACACTTTCCGACGCCCTGTACAAAATTGCTCTTGTCCTCTTTTTTGAATGCTAACTTCTCCACCTGCTCCGTCATATCGAGAGTAACCACTTCCTTTACTTCATCCACGATAAGGCCAAGGGTGCCGCACTGCTCCATCTTGATGATAATGATACGGCTTGCCTTGGTTTCCTCTTCTACGGGCAGTCCCATTTTCATGGAAAGGCACATAATGGGAATGACCTCGCCGCGCAGGTTGATGACCCCTTTCAGATAGGGCGCCAGCTTGGGCACTCTGGTGATGTGCTGCATTCTCACAATATTTTCTATGTAACTGATGTCAATACCGTACTGTTCCTGTCCAAGACGTATCACGATAAACTGGGCGGTTTCGCCTGCTACTTTAATCTCTTCCATTTTACTCTCCTCCTGCTTATAACAATACGTTTGTATCTAAAATCAGGGCTACTTCGCCATCGCCCAGGATGGTAGCGCCGCTGATAAGCCTGCACTTGTTGTCAATGTACTTGCCCATGGACTTGATAACGATTTCCTGCTGTCCAAGCAGTTCATCCACCACAAGACCTGCCAGCTTATCGCCCTTCTTCACAATCAGGATGGTCATGTTTTCATCCGGTCCCTTGGTGCTTACGGTATCCAACTCCTTGTCCATACGGATAAGTGGAATGACATTACCGCGCAGATGAATGACCTCCTTGTTCTGGATTAAGCGGATTTCATCTGTGGGAATATCCTCGATGGTCTGAATTGAGCCTAAGGAAATTGCATACTTTTCGCCGCCGATTACCACCATCAGCGCCTGGATAATAGCCAGTGTCAGAGGCAGACGGATAATCCAGGTGCTGCCGACTCCGAGCACGCTCTTTACTTCCACTTCACCGCTTAAGGCTTCAATTTTACTCTTTACAACGTCCAGACCTACGCCTCGTCCCGATACATCCGTAACCTTTTCGGAGGTGGAGAAGCTGGGGAGGAACAGTAAATCAATAATTTCCTTTTCGGACATGCCTGCTGCCTGCTCCGGTGTGATGGTGCCGCGACTGATAGCCTTATTCTTAACGACTTCCGTATCGATACCGTTACCGTCGTCCCTTACTTCAATGACAACGTTGTTGCCGTCCTGGTAAGCATCCAGCCAGATGGAACCGACTTCAGGCTTGCCTCTTTCCGCACGGACTTCGGCGCTTTCAATGCCGTGGTCGGCGGAGTTACGCAGAAGATGCATCAGCGGGTCGCCAATTTCATCCACTACGGTACGGTCCATTTCGGTTTCTTCACCGGACATATAAAGCTCCATCTTTTTGTCCAGCTTCTTTGTCAGGTCACGAATCATTCTCGGGAACTTGCTGACAACGCTTTCAATGGGAACCATTCGTACCTTCATAACGGACTCGTGAAGGCTGGTGGTCACGCTCTCCAGATATTCAATCTGCTCGTTTACATTGTTCTGAGCCTTGTCACTGGCGCTCTTTTGGGCATTGGATGCCGCTACCAGAGAGTTTTTGGCGATAATAAGCTCGCTGACAAGGTTCATTAACACGTCTAACTTTTCAATATCCACACGGACGGTACGGTTTACAATAGGTTTGCCGCCTGCCTGCCTTGCCACACCGGTCTTTTTGTCCGCTGCCGGAGTTGCGGCTGCCGCGGCTGCCTTTGCCGGTACTGCCTTCTGCTCTTCTTTTTTCTGCTCGGGTGCGGCGCTCTTTCCTTCTTCGCTGCACGGCATCTTAGATAAATCAATGGGCTCAGCTAAAACCTCTGCGATTTCGGAAACATTGCTGATGGCTGCAATCAGCTTATCCACCGGCTTGTCCGAAATCACAATCAGGGAAAAATCCAGTTCAAATCTTTCGTCCTCGATATCCTGTGCGGAAGGGCTGGAAACAATGATTTCGCCCACTTCTTCCACAGCCTTGAATACTAAGAAGGCCCTTGCTGCTTTAAGTAAACAACTCTCCTGCACATAAACGGTTGCGCCATATACAAAATTTCCCTGCTTCCGGGCTTCCGTAATGACCATGATGTCCGTGCTGTCCAGCTTGATGTTCAGCCACTTTCTCTTATCCCCGCCTTCGGGCGCTTTTTCCTCTTTTTTCGGCTCCCCGGCGGGCTTTTCATCCTTCTTGCCAAGCTCCTCGTTCAAAAGTTTGATTAAAGGCTCGTTTTCGTTCGTACCCTCGTCCCCGGTCTCCCGGATATTGTTGGTGTACTCCTCCAGTGCATCCAGGCACTGGAACAGAAGGTCGATCATGTTTGACTTTACTTTGATATTGCCGTTTCTTACTTCGGAGAACACGTTTTCCATATCATGGGTCAGCGTCTGCATGCGCTTATAACCCATGGTGCCCGCCATTCCTTTTAAGGAATGTGCCGCACGGAAAATTTCATTGATGGTATCCATGTTTTCCGGTTCCTGCTCCAAGGTTAAAATCTGGGTATTCAGATTTTGCAAATGCTCCGTGGTTTCATCAAGGAAGATTTCAAGATACTGGCTTACATCCATTTTACATTACCCCCATACTAATCATAATTTCCCCTGCGATTTCTTCGAGAGGAATGGTTTTATCTGCAAGATTTGCTTCCACAACGCTTTTTGGCATGCCGTAAACCGCACAGGTACTCTTTTCCTGTGCAATCACCGTGACTTTCTTCTTTTGTTTAAGGTACCGGATACCGTCCCTGCCGTCGGCGCCCATGCCTGTCATAACAACGCAGACAACAGTTTCAAAACCGGTCTCTGCCAGGGACTCATACAGATAATTGGCGCAGGGCTTCACACCTTCCCTTACCGGTTCATCCGTATAATGAATCACATACTGGGCTCCGGATTTCTTTTTCACCTGCATGTGCATACCGGTTTTTGCAAGGTACACATACCCTTTTTTCAGTGCTTCTCCCTCTTCCGCTTCTTTCACCGTAAGAGCGCTTAATGTATTGAGCCTCTCCGCGAGAAACTTCGTAAAGCCTGCCTGCATATGCTGGACTATCAGCACCGGAACCGGAAAATCTGCCGGCAGCCTTGGGATTACCGATTGCAAAGCCTTGGGACCGCCTGTCGAGCTTGCGATTGCTACTACTCCGTTCATAGGTATCTTTTCCGTATCGTTCACCTCACTTACGTTTATTATACCATACTCATGCCTTCTCATGAGTGCAAAGTAATCGTTTCAGAGTCTTTTGTCACGTAAATTCAGTGGCCTTCGGATTCTTTTTTCCGGTTTTTCCGCTCTTCTTCAAAAATATACCGGATAATTTCCTCTCTTTCCCCCTCACCCATGTCTACATAACGTACTCTGTGTTCAAAAGTCCCCTTTTTATTTTCCAGCTCCCTGGTGCTCAGAATTTTTCCAATCGTTTCACACTGCTTGGTTCTGCCGCCCACAATCAGATAATAACTGCAGTATATCAGGCTGCCCGTTTCGTATCTGTGATCGCTCATAAAACGGAGCCCGCCGCCGCTGATATCCACAATCAGACTTCTCTTCAGGGGAAGTCCCGGCGTCAGATAATAATTCCGGTGCTCCTCCACTGCCTTTATCTCTTCCTCCACCAAAAGCCGGGAGCACATCTCGAGTGCGCAGCTGAAGCGGTAATATTCCCGCCTCTGCACCTTGCGCAGGTTGCTGGTTGCCTCCATGAGGAGAATATACATATTGTCCCTTTTATAACGGTCCACCACTCTGGTAAAACACTGATACAGATACTCCCCCGCATAGAAGGTGATGTCGATTTCCCCGTCCACGGGAAGCAGAATCAGTCTGGTCTTTTCCATGGGCATCAGGATTTCCATTCTGTCATCGGACAGCACGTCAAAAACCTTGCTTATATATACTTTCTTTTCTTCCGCCGCCGTCAGTTTTCTGCTTATAAGCTGCATTTCCACCTTGCAGCCCGGTTCAATCAGTTTTGTCAACATATCCGTTTACCCCATCCTCATACTATTTATAATGTGTGAAAAGAAATCAACCATTCCCCTTTGCTTTCCTGCCGTTTCCGGTACGTTCATCAGCTTGCCGGCAATTGCCTCATACTGCCTGCTGCTCCGTGCCTCCGGATTTTGCATGGAAACCGGTACCTGCTGCATAACCGCTTTCTCTAAATTTTTGTCCTTTTCCACCGCCCCAAGGTAAAAAAAAGGAAGTTTTAAGTACTTTTCCACAACCGCATGCAGCTTGTCATACAGAAGCTGCCCCTCTCTCTCGTTTGCCACTTTGTTCGCCACCATTTTTATCCTGGTATTTTCCGTGGAAAAACGGGGATGGGAGCGCAGTGCCTTCAGCAGGGAATACGAATCCGTGATGGAGGTAGGCTCCGGTGTGGTCACAAGCAACACTTCACCGCATGCCACCAAAAATTCCAGCACCGAGTCGGAAATACCGGCTCCGGTATCAATAATGATGATGTCCGTAAGGGTATCCAGCTCCGCTAAATTACGGATAATGTAGGTAAGCGACTCCCTGCTTAAATTGGACATGCCGGTAATACCCGAACCACCGGAAATAAATCCGATTTCCATGGGTCCCCATGTAATAATGTCCTTTATGTTCTTTCCCTGATAAACCAAATCAAACAGATTCCACTTGGGCACCGCACCAAACATAATTTCAATATTGGCCAGTCCGAAGTCTGCATCCAGAATGATAACCCGTTTTCCCATTTTACGGAACTGGATAGCGAGATTGATGGCGGTATTGGATTTGCCCACGCCGCCCTTTCCACTGGTAACGGTCAGAACTCTGGCTGTCGGTCTCGGTTTGTTTTCGGCTTTTATGATATTCCTTAACTGTTCCGCCTGATCCATAATGGTTACGTTCCCTTTCTATTTGCCCCCCAACAGTTGCTTCACCATTTTCTGCGGATTGAATTTCTCGATATCGTCCGGTACATTCTGTCCACAGGTCACGTACGATAAATCCGCACCCGTATAAAGCTTCAGGTTCAGGAGATTACCGATAGCCGTGGTTTCATCTAATTTGGTGAAAATAAGCTTGTAGTCCGCCATATCCTTATAACTGTCCGCAATGCTCTCCAAATCCCTCTTTTTGGTGGTTGCCGACAGTACTAAGTACACATCTTTTTCGCAGAGATTGTCTGCGGAATGAACGAGACGCTTCATGGCGTCCTTCTGTTCCTCATTCTGATGAGAATGTCCGGCCGTATCCACAAAGACATAATCGAAGTCGGAAAATTCCCTGATGGCTCCCTGCATATCCTCTTCCGTATAAATAATCCGGAACGGCACCTCTAAGATATTGGCATAGGTACGGAGCTGCTCCGCCGCCGCAATACGGTAGGTATCCGCCGTAAGCAGCGCCACCTTCTTTTTCTCCTCCACACTGAACCGGGATGCTATCTTGGCAATAGTCGTCGTCTTGCCAACTCCGGTCGGCCCGATAAAGAAAACTGCCTTGCAGCCGGATTTAGCCGGTTCTATTTCGGAAGGCTTGCCGAATTTTAATATCAGCTTCTGGTAAGCATTGGAAAGGGCATAGTCAAACGGCATCCCCGGCTTATGTACCTTTTCAATCTCATCCATAATCTGACTGATGTATTTTTCATCCACTTCGTTGTCCGACATGACCTTGTAAAGAAGCTTCATGAAACGTACTATTTCCGCATCCTTTTCCGTTTCCGGCTCTACAGCGGATTTTTCTTTTCCGTTTTCCTCACCGTCCGCTTCTTTTTCCGGCTCCGGATTTTTAAGCTGCTTTTCCAAAAGGGACTGCAGGCTGTCTAATTTTTCCTCTATATTGCCGATGCCTGCGGCGCTTTTCCGGTAAATGCCCGCTGCCTGACCGGTGCCTGAGGCTGCGGCGGGCTGTGCCGGTGTAAAGACAGGTGTCTGCAGTCTTCCCGCCGTCTGGGAATACCGGTCCTTTTCCTCAATGGCTACCGTAACCTCCACAAGCTGCGGCTTAAAGATGGCAAAAAGACCTTTCCTTTTCACATTCTTTACATTCATGACCACGACACCGTCGCCCAGTTCCTTTTTGGCTGCCGCCAGCGCCTCTTCTTCTGTTTTTCCCTGATACTTCTTAATAATCATTATGCTGTCACCATCCCAACGGACTGCAGTTCCACATTGGATTCAATTTCATTGTAGGAAACCACAATCAAGTCTTTGTAATAGTCCTCCGTCAGTCTCTTAAAGTACATTCTGACGATGGGTGAAGTAATAATAATAGGGTTTTTGCCCAGATTTTCCAGCTTCTGCACTTCCTTTCCCAGAGAGTCCATAATCTTTCTTGTTCTCTCGGGGTCTAAATTGAGATACGCCCCCTGCTCCGTCTGTTTGACACTTCCCATGATTTCCTGTTCAATCTTGGGGTCCAGCGTAATAACCTGCGTGGTTTCGTGAGCCGGGAAATATTTCACGGAAATGGCCCTCTTTAGGCTCTGTCTGACGTATTCCGTCAGAATATCCGTATCCCTCGTGGTGGGAGCATAGTCCGCCAGTGTTTCAAAAATGGTAAGCAGGTCGCGGATGGAAATACCTTCCTGTAAAAGGTTCTGTAATACCTTCTGTACCTCACCGAGCCCAAGCAGCTTGGGAACCAGTTCTTCCACAAGCGCCGGATTGTTTTCCTTTAAGTTGTTGATAAGACCCTGCACATCCTGTCTGGTAAGCAGTTCTGCGATATGCTGCCTGATGACCTCCGTCAGATGGGTTGCAATAATGGAGGGCGGGTCTACAACCGTATAGCCCAGGCTCTCCGCTCTTTCCCTCTGTCCTTCCGTAATCCAGATAGCCGGCAGATGGAAAGAAGGCTCAAAAGTGGGAATACCGGTAATCTCCTCTTCCACATAGCCGGGGTTCATCGCCATATAGTGGTCAAACAGGATTTCACCCTCGCTGACCTGAATACCTTTGATTTTAATAATGTACTGGTTGGGATTTAACTGGATGTTGTCACGCAGACGGATAATGGGCACCACGGTACCAAGCTCCAGCGCAATCTGTCTTCTTATCATAACCACACGGTCCAGCAGATCGCCGCCCTGCGCCGCATCCGCCAGGGGGATAATGCCGTAACCGAATTCCAGCTCAATAGGATCCACCTGCAGGAGGCTGTTGACGTTTTCAGGCTGTCTTATTTCCTCCGCTGCCGTTTCCTCCGCATCCACCATATTTTCAATGCCGGCGGTTTCTATATTGCCTGCCACCAATCTGCCCGCTACAATGAACAAAAGTCCCAGGCCCAAAAACAAAATGGTATTAAGTCCCGTGGTAATGCCTAAGAACATCAGGGTCGCACCTACCATATACATAGCTTTGGGAATACCGAAGAGCTGCTTTACAATGGTGGTGCCGAATTCCGCTTCCTTACCGCCCTTGGTAACTAAAATACCGGTGGAAAGAGATATCAGAAGGGAGGGAATCTGGCTTACCAGACCGTCACCGATGGTAAGCACACCATAGGTACTCAGCGCCGTGTTGATGTCCATGCCGCTTCTCGTCATACCCATGATAATACCGCCCACCAGGTTGATGACGGTGAGGATAAGTCCCGCTACGGCATCTCCTTTTACATACTTCACAGCACCGTCCATGGAGCCGAAGAAGCTGGACTCCTGCTGGATTTTATCACGTCTGATTTTGGCTTCCTTGTCATCAATGGCGCCGGTATTTAAGTCCGCATCAATCGCCATCTGTTTACCGGGCATGGCGTCCAGGGTAAATCTTGCCGTTACTTCTGCCACACGTTCGGTACCTTTGTTGATAACTAAGAACTGTACCAGAATAAGGATAATGAAAATAACCGCACCTACAATCAGATCACCGCCGCCTACGAACTGACCGAAGGTCATAACCACGTTGCCGGCCGTACCGGTGGTTAGGATAAGCCTGGTAGACGATACGTTCATGGCGATACGGAAAATGGTTGTGAACAGCAGGATGGACGGGAAATAGGACATATCCAGTACTTCCTTGGAAAACATGGCGGCAAACAGAATTGTAAATGCCACTGCCATGTTGAATGCCATAAATACGTCCAGAATCCATGCCGGCAAAGGAACAATGAGCATAATAAACGCCGTCAGGATATAGATTGCCACAACCGCATCCCATTTTTGTAACTTAACGTTCATCTGCTCACCTCTTTTCTCTTATCTATACTGTCATTCCTGACTATTCTGTCCGTTTTATGCCCTGCCCTTTAAGTGGTACACGTAAGCAAGGACATCCGCCACTGCCTGATAAAGCTCCGGCGGAATCATGTCCCCCACCTCCACGTTTGCATAAAGCATACGGGCAAGGGGCTTGTTTTCTACAATTTCAATCTCGTTTTCCCTGGCAACTTCTTTTATTCTTTTTGCCATGTAATCGGCGCCCTTTGCCAGGACAATGGGGGCATCCGCAATCTCCAGGTCATACTGGATTGCCACAGCATAATGGGTCGGGTTCGTGATGACCACGTCCGCCTTGGGCAGGTTCTGCATCATACGCCTGCGGGATACCTCCTGCATTTTCTGCCGGATTTTTCCCTTAATCTGCGGATCACCTTCCTGCTCCTTGTACTCGTCCTTGACTTCCTGCTTCGTCATCCGCATGTCCATGGTGAACTTCACCTTCTGGTACGCAAAATCCGCCGCCGCAATGATACAGTACACAGCCGAAATCCGGATACCCATTTCCGTAATGAGATTACTGATTACGGAAAGTGCCTGGGTAAAGGACATATCGTAAAGAAGATATATCTGGTTGACTTTATTTTTCAGGTACTGATACGCCACATAGCTGATCAGTCCGATCTTTAAGATGGCCTTTATAAGCTCCACAAGGGAGTTGACGGAAAAAATCCGCTTAAAGCCACTGACCGGGCTCATCCGGTTAAACTTTGGCTTCAGAGGCTTGCCGGAAACCTTCCATTTGACCTGTACCAGGTCTGCAATAAACGCTATCAGAAAAAAAATTACAAATATGGGACCTGTCACATAAATGGTCTTTATAAAAATCTGAAAAAAAACATCCCTCATGCCCTTTTCCGGCAGATAGCCGTTCCAGCTTTTCACCGTCTCCGGCATATTTCCGTAAACGGAAGAAAAAAGCTCCATGAGCTGTGTGCCAATCGTGCCGATAAAAACCTTCAGGACCACGAACATGGCAAGAATACCCAGGGCATTGCCCACTTCACGGCTCTTGGCAACCTGTCCTTCTTTTCTGGCATCCGACAGCTTTTTCTCGGTAGCCGGTTCTGTTTTCTCACCGCCGGGGCCTTCTGCCGCAAAGAACTGCAGATTATACTTCAGTATCACATCATACCCCCTACAAATGAAACGGTGATTTTTTTCACTTCGTTGAAAATGAAGCCTGCCGCATCCGACACCATATAGGATGACAGAAACAGAACTGCCAGCCCCACCATTATCTTAAGCTGAATTCCCACGGCAAACATATTCATCTGCGGGGAAACCTTGGAAAGTACACCCAAAATCACATTTAACAGCAATGCCGCACAGAAAATCGGCAGGCAGATGCGAAAGCCTATTACAATGTAATCCGTCAGAAACCGGATCAACGTGTTAAGCAGGTTCTCACTCCGGATAACGGCGCCGTTTACGGGAATGAGTAAAAATGAGTCTGCCAGGGCACCTAAAAGATACCGGTACATACCGCTGGCAATCAGCATCATCATAATGACGTACTGATACAGAGCGCCGGAGATGGTGGTCTGCTCCCTTGTTGCCGGATCTAACAGGGTGACCATGGAAAGTCCCGTTTCCATATCCGCAACGGAACCGGCAAAATTGACGATTGCCGTACAGATATTGGCGGCAAAGCCGATAAGCAGTCCCGTCAGTGCTTCTTTCGCCACGATTACCGCATAGGAAACCACGGAATCGTATACCACACCGGCACTCGGTGTCAGCACCGTATACAGAAGCATGGCCGTGAAAAAGGAAATGGCTATGCGCACCGTCCGGGGTGTGTTCTGCATGCTGAAAAAAGGAGCAATGAACACAAAGCAGGAAACCCTGACAAAAATCAGCAGAAAATATTCCAGATCCATAAGGGAAAAAGATAAATCAACCATTTTTCACACTTTCCTATCCACTTACATAGCTGGAAAAATTCAGCCACAGATCCGTTGTATATTCAATAATCAGATTGAGCATCCAGTGCCCCATAATCATGATTGTCAGAAAGACTCCGATAATCTTGGGAATAAAAGTCAGCGTCTGTTCCTGAATGGAAGTTACTGTCTGGAAGATGCTCACCACAAGACCGATGATCAGGGAAACTAAAAGTATCGGCATGGATACTTTTATGATCAGATATAAAGCTTTGTTGGTGATTTCAGTTACCGCTTCTACACTCATATGCTGCCTTCCTTTCCTGTCAGATGTGGAATGTCCTTACCAGACTTCCGATAATCAGGCTCCAGCCGTCCGCCATGACAAACAGCAAAATCTTGAACGGCATGGAAATGGTGGTGGGCGGCAGCATCATCATACCCATACTCATGAGGGCGGAGGCTACCACCATGTCAATAATAATAAACGGAATGTATATCACAAATCCCATGAAGAACGCGGTACGAAGCTCGCTTACCATGAAGCTGGGGATGAGCACCGTCAGTGGAATGTCATCCAGCTCCCCGTCCCAGTCCAACCTCGCAATTTCCATAAAAAGCTCTACGTCCTTCGTCTGGGTTTCGCCGTACATAAACTGCCTGATGGGTCCGATGGCTGCCGTTAAGGCTTCCTCTTCTTTGATTTCTCCCGCCTCATAGGGCACATACGCATCCTGATATATCTGGGTAATGGTCGGTGTCATAATAAAGAACGTGAGAAACAGCGCCAGCCCGATAAGAACCTGATTGGGCGGTGCCGTCTGCGTATTCAGTGCCGACCTGGTAAAATGCAGTACAATAATAATCCGGGTAAACGAAGTCAGGCAGATAAGCAGTGTCGGCGCAATGGCAATAAGCGTCAGTATCAATAGGATACGGAGTGCTCCGTTAATGGAGCCGTTGCCATTGTTGTACTCAATCTTTACCGTATTGGCAATATTCAGTTGATTCAGATCTTCGGAGGTCTGTGCACTTCCCGGTTCGTTTATGACGGTGGAGTTGCCGCTTTGCGGGTCCGTTACGGTGCTGCCCGTAGCATGTGCTTCACCTGCCGGTATAATACACAATATGCCTACCGTTACCAGCAGGCATATTATTTTCCTTATTATATTACCTGATAAAATACCTTTACGTGTTTTCACTCTTAAGCCTACTCTTCTTTCGATGAAATTCCCTCCTTGGGGAGTTCATCCTTTGCCTTTTGGAACAAATCCTTAAAGTGCAGCGCCATACCGCCGGTATCCTCCGGAAAACGGATATCCTCCTTCGGAATTTCTGCCAGCATGGTTACCGTATCCTTGCATACGGCAATCGCCGCGTAAGTCCCTGCCAGTCTTACAATCTGTATGTATTTTCCGTTTCCGATAGGGTACGTTTCCACAACCTCGATATTTTTACCCTTGTTCTGTCCCTTCTGGTAGCCGGCAATCCACCTTGTGGTAAAAAGGGTTGCCGCCAAAACCAGAATAAAAATAATCAGAACCGTAATAAGCTGTGCAAAGCTGTCAGCTTTGTCTATCGCCGTTATCGCAATATGCATTAACCCACAACCTTCTTTACGGCTTCCAGTACACGGTCTGCCTGGAACGGTTTTACAATAAAGTCCTTGGCTCCTGCCTGGATGGACTCTATAACCATTGCCTGCTGGCCCATTGCGGAACACATGATAACATGTGCATTGGGGTCAATCTGCTTGATGCCCTTAAGCGCCGCAATACCATCCATCTCCGGCATGGTAATATCCATCAGAACAAGATCGGGATGCAGTTCGTTGTATTTTTCAATACCCTTTGCTCCGTTTTCTGCCTCGCCAACAACATTGTATCCGTTCTTGGTTAAAATGTCCTTAATCATCATGCGCATGAATGCCGCATCATCACAGATTAAAATATTCTTTGCCATAGTTTCTGCCACTCCTTATGTACTATTTTATAATCTCCGTTACACGAACGCCAAAGCTCTCTTCGATAACTACTACTTCACCTTTTGCCACAAACTTACCGTTTACCAGAACGTCAATAGGTTCGCCTGCAATACGGTCAAGTTCAATAATGGTACCCGGTGCAAAATCCAGAATTTCGGAAATGGATTTCTTCGTTCTGCCAAGCTCTACGGTTACCTCCAGAGGCACATCCATAATCAGTCCGATGTTCTGGTTGCCCGCCACTCCCGCATAATCGTTGGTAAGTGTCTGGAACTGTGCCGGCTGGATGTTTACATTCTGCTGGGGCGCTGCCTGCTGCGGCATGCTCATCTGCGGCGGAACATAGGCCTGTGCTGCTTGCTGCATCATAGGCTGGGGCGCTGCCTGCTGGTACATGGGCTGCGGTGCCGCCTGCTGGTATGTGGGCTGCGGTGCCGCCTGTGGAGCCGGTGCCGGTGCTGACGCCGCTGCTGCTGCTGCGGGTTCCTCCGTATTCTGGTGTAAGAAGTTCTTTACGATACTTTTTGCAAATTCAATGGGATACAGCTGCATGATGGTGCTGTCTACCAAATCCCCGATCTGCATACGGAATGCAATTTTTACAAATGTGCCGCCGAGGAACGGGGCAATATCTGAGCCGCTGTGGTATTCCGTCAAATCAATGAGACTGGATTCCGGCGGACTGATGTCTATGGTCTTATCCAGCATAGTGGAAAGAGATGTGGACGCAGAACCCATCATCTGATTCATGGCCTCGGAAATTGCACTTAAGTGCAGTTCTCCCAGCTCCCCGTCCGTATTGGTGCCGTCTCCGCCCATCATAAGATCGGTGATAATTTTTACATCATGGTCTCTCAGTACTAAAATGTTGGTGCCGTCCAGTCCTTTAGTATATTTGATCTGAATAAATACACAGGGCTTCTCATACTCATCCAGCACATTTTTCCAGTGCGCCAGTGTAACAACCGGTGTGGTGATATTTACTTTTCTGTTGACTAAGGAATACAGTGTCGTAGCAGAAGAACCCATGCTGATATTGGCAATTTCGCCAATGGCATCTCTCTCCATACTGGAAAGCAGGCTTTCGTCAACAGGCTCCTCTTGCGGTGTTTCCGCCGGTTTATTGTCGGAAAGATCCATACCGTTTAACAGTGCATTTATTTCATCCTGGGACAACATGTTGTCCATGTTCTATTCCCCCTCTCGGATTACCGAAGTCACTTTAACCGCATAGTTCTCTTTGCTGACTCCCGGTAACGCAGTAAATTTTCTAATATTGCCCACATATACGGACAACTCGTCCTCTACATGGGTATCCAGCCGGATAACATCTCCGACCTGCAGGTTGGCAAAATCGTTGACCGTAATGATGCTCTTTCCCAGCATGGCTTTCATGGGGACATCCACCCTCCGTATAAGGGTTTCCACCTGTTCCTCATAATCCTCGTCACGCCGTTCCTGCATATTGGCATACCAGTATCTGGTATTCAGTTTATCCATAATGTCTTCCAGTGTAAAGTAGGGAAGACACATGTTCATAAATCCCTGCACATCCCCGATTTTTACGTTTAAGGTTACAATGGCAACCATGTCGTTGGGGGATATGATTTGTGCAAACTGCGGATTGGTCTCGAGCCTGTCCAGTACCGGGTCAATTTCCAGCACATTTTTCCACGGCTCCCGCATAAGCTGCACACAGACAATAATAATCTTTTCGATAATGGTAAGCTCTATCTCCGAAAACTCCCGGCTCTTTTCAAGTGGTCTTCCGGCTCCGCCGAGCATCCTGTCTATAATGGTATAACCGAGGTTGGTCGACATATCAATGATGATATTGCCGGACAGCGGATGGAAATTCACAATTCCTAAAATAACCGGATTGGAAAGGGAGTTGGTAAACTCCGAAAAAGTAACCGTTTCGGAGCTTGCCACGCTTACCTGTACATTTTTTCTAAGGTAAACCGGCAGGTTTGTGGAAATCAGTCTGCCGTAATGTTCAAATATAATTTCCAGGGTACGCAGATGCTCCTTGGAGAACTTCGCCGGGCGACGGAAATCATAGTTTTTTACCGGTTTGTCGCTGCCGTCGTTGATATCGCTGACATCTAATTCGCCGGTCGAGAGTGCCGCCAGCAAATTGTCTATTTCGTTTTGGGAAAGCACGTCTCCCATGAAAGTCACCTCCTTACAGTCATTTTCTTTTCGAGGGACTTAATATACCTGAAAATCACTGATTACAATGTTGTAAATCACATCGGAATTGTCAAATCTTTCCTGAATTCTGGAAAGAATTTCCTTACAGATATCATCCTTGGTTGCCATGAATTCTTCTTTGGTGTAGTTCATAACCACATCGATGATGATGGATTTGATTTCCGGTACATAGGCGGACAAATCGGAATATTTCTTAAAATCCTTGCTGTTCTTGTCCATCAGAATGGAAACGGAAATCTTGGCATAATGCTGTTCCTCATCATTTTCGCTGTTCTTTAACGGAATGGTCATGGCTTCCGAAATATCATAAGAAACGCTGTCCGCGATGGAAACCTGCTGTTCTTCCTTTTCCTCCGTTGTAAGCTCTAAATTCAGTACAGCGGCAATTTTGCCCACCAGTGCGGATGTACTCTTTACGGAGCTCATCATGCCGAACATCATAATGGATGTCAGGGCAATGTTGATAATAAGCAGTGTCAGTATCAATATGGAAAGTAAATTCTTTTTCAAAACAATATCCTTACCTTTCTTGTCGGGCTGCCGGCAGCTATTTATTCATATGTGCTCAAATCATGATAAATACGGATTTCCACACGTCTGTTTTTCGCTCTTCCCTCTTCCGTGGAATTGTCGGCAACAGGAACATATTCGCCCCTGCCCGCATACTTGATTTTGGAAGGGTCAAGATTGGTGGTGCTAATCAGATAATCGTAGACCGCCAGTGCTCTGCCGCAGCTTAACTCACTGTTGTTGGCATATTTGGCGCTGTGCATGGGCACGTTGTCCGTATGGCCTTCAATCTCAATCACGTTGCTGGCATAGTTTTCCAGTATCCTGCCCACCTTGTCCACAACCGGTACGGCTTCCGCCCGGATTTCCGTCTTGCCGGAATCAAACAGAAGTGCCCCCTTCAGGGTAAGCTGCACATACTGGGATGTAAAGGTGATGTCTATTTTGTCCGTCATATTGCTTTCCGCCACAGACTCGTCTATTTTTTCCGCAAGCTGCTCGGACTCATTTAACTGGGCTTCCTCGAGTTTGTCTTTCATCTCTGTATAGTTGTCAATCTTTTCGGGGTCATCCTTTCCCTCTTCCGTTTTGCCGGTATTGTTTACATACTGGTCCAGATCGTTTAACTGGCTGACACCGTTGCTGATAAGCAGACCATCACCTATGGATGTGGCGCCTCCTTCAAAAATGGAAAAAGTTTTGGAAAAGGACTCCGCAATCGCCTTGAACTTCTCCGAGTCAACCGTTGACATGGCAAAAAGCATGACAAAAAAGCAAAGAAGTAGGTTCATCAGGTCACCGAATGTGGCTGTCCATGCCGGAGCTCCGGGAGCCGGCAGTTCTTCCTTCCTCTTAGCCATTTTCTTCACCTCCTTCATCACCGCCGGCTGAGTTTCTGTCGCCGGGTGCCATGAAGGATTTCAGTTTTTCTTCGATAACGCGGGGGTTCTCACCGGCCTGAATGGATAACAGACCTTCAATCATAATCTCCCGCTGCATAATTTCGCTTTCGTTGTAGCCCTTTAGCTTGCTGGTGATAGGTGCACAGATCCAGTTTGCAAGTAAGGAGCCGTAAAGAGTGGTAATCAGCGCTGTTGCCATGTTGGGACCGATGGCGGACGCATCATCCATGTTGTTCAAAAGGTTTACCAGACCTACCAGGGTACCGATCATACCCCAGGCAGGACCCATGCCGGCAACACTTTCCCAGAAGCCGATGGTTGCCTTATGACGGGAGTCCATGCTGACAAGCTCGGTCTCCATAATGGCACGTACCAGTTCGGGGTCGGTACCGTCTACTATAAGAAGAATTCCCTTTTTCAAAAACTCATCATCCAGATCGCCTGCCGCCTCTTCCAGGGAAAGAAGTCCCTCTTTTCTGGCTACATTGGATAAGTTGATAATATTCTGTATCATTTCAGTGGTATTGTCCTGGGGGACACGTAAAATCATACCAAAACTTTTTATACCGTTTATAAAGCTCTTAAAAGACATACCCGCCAGAACGGATGCAAACGAACCGCCGATGGTAATTGCTATGGAAGGTAAATCCCAGTAGCTCGGTAACGATGTGATACCGCCGGAAGTTACAACACCCAGCAAAAACATGGCCAAACAGAAAAGTAATCCCACTAATGAAGCTATGTCCACTTTATTTCACCTGCCAATTTTTGCCCTTTTACTGCAAAAAAATATCCTTTCTATATGATTTTACTAAATTTTTTATATCTTGTCTACTTTCTTTTACAATTATTTTTCTCCCCGTAGTCAGGCTGATGACCGTATCCGGAGTTTCTTCCACCATTTCAATCAGGCTGGGATTGATTAGTACTTTTTGCCCATTTAATTTTGTAATCTCTATCATACTCTTTCCCATTATAAACACTAAGGAATGCAGAAAGCCGTTACTTTCTGCATTCCCACCATTATGTATCTGTTTTTTATCCTGTGTCTGTTATATAACTGCCGATTTGCCGTTATCTCTTCAGGTTGGTAAGCTCTTCCAGAAGAGTATCGGAAACGGTAATGATACGGCTGTTTGCCTGGAAACCTCTCTGCGTGGTAATCATTTCCGTAAATTCCTGGGAAAGATCTACATTACTCATTTCGAGCTGTCCGGTCGACATTTTATCGCCGTTTGCGGTAATATCCACACCGACACCGTCGAATTCGCCGGAGTTTAAGGTTGCGGAGTACAGGTTGTCGCCCGCTTTTTCCAGACCGGAAACATTTGCAAACCGTGCTACGGCAATCTGTCCTAAAAGCTTGGTCATACCGTTGTCATAGGTTGCATAAATCATACCGTTTGTCTGGATGGAAACGCCTGTCATTTCACCGATTTTACGTCCTGCGCCAAGGCCGTCCGCATCACCGGAGGTTGCTTCCAGGGTACTGGTGCCCTTCTTGTCATACATGGTGGTCTTGGAGAAATCGATGGAAATATCTTCAAAGTTGCCGCTGGCATCCTTCAGCGCCAGGGTGATGCTCGTCTGGTTCGGCATGCCGTTTACGCCGGAGAAAGTACCGTTGTTGTATACGATGGTTGCACCTTCAAATACACGACCGGAGGTATCAAAGGAGGTAAGGCTAAAGTTTTCGATATCCTCCGTATAAGCGCCGTCCGGTGTGGAGAAGCTGGGCTGCAGACCCTTTAACTGGTTGTAAAACAGCTGCTGTACGCTGTAGGTACCGCTTTGGAAATTGGTACCGCTGGTGGCATCATTTGTGAGGGTTACGGTCAAGTTCATGAATTCCTTTTCAGAGCCTTCGTAGCCGTATGCCTTCGCCAGTGCCGCAAGGGCCGCCTTGCCTTCGTCTGTATCCGCTAACTTCGGGTCATCCACGGTTGCAGCTGCATCAAACAGCTCTGCAAGATCAAATACCTTGCTGCCGCCTACGGCATTCTGCAGCTCCGTGCCGTTCCACTTATACGCGGTGGTATCCAGTTTTACGGTATTGTTTACCTTCTGGGAGGATGTGGAACCGAATTTCACGCCGCTTACGTCAATGTCCTTGCCGTAAGCATCGGTAAGTTTTGCCAGCTCCACGCTGTATTCGTTTTCGTTGGAGGACTGCTTGATGGCAAGCTTTGCAGTGTAGCTGTATCCCAGTGAATCATAGAAGCTTAAGGATACATACTTGCCGGTGCTGCTTGTCAGGGATGTATCGTTTTTATCGATGACACCGGTTACCTGCGCCTTGGTGGTGGCTTCGGGCGGGTAAGTCATGTTTGTCGCATCCATGATACGGAGTGCGGATACGGTGTCGGGTTTAATCTTCATGGTATCCGGGTCTACCTTCCAACCCATGACATTGTAGCCGTTGCTGGTCATGGCAAGGTTGCCGGCTGCGTCCACATAGAAAGAACCGTCTCTGGTAAAGAAGTTCTCGCTGCCGTTACTTACGACAAAGAAAGAACTGCCGTTAATCATAATATCGAACGGGTTGTTGGTGCTCTGGGCAGCGCCCTGTCCGCTGATGTATGTGTTGATGGCTCCTGCCTTTACACCCAGACCGATCTGTTTTGCGTTGATACCGCCGGTACCGGTTGCCGCATTGGGACCGGATGCCTTCTGCGTGGTCTGGCTGATCATGTCGCTGAATACCATGCTGCTGGATTTGTATGCGGTTGTGTTTACGTTTGCAATGTTGTTACCAATTACGTCCATTCTGGTCTGATGGGTTTTTAAACCCGATACGCCAGAAAAAAGTGATCTCATCATAATGAGTGACCTCCTTCATGTTTACGAAGCTTTTCCTTCTGTCAGTCAGGAAAACTGTGCCCCCTAAAAGGTCCGGCTACATAAATACCGCTCCGTCTATGTTTGTAAATACATTATCTGCGGTGTCCGACGTGTCCATTGCCGTAATCACCGTTTTGTTGGGAATGTTGACGATAAACGCCAGTTCATCCACAACGACCAAAGATTCCTGAATGCCTTTCTCTCCCGCTTTGACAGCTCCGCTTTCCAGACGCTCCCACTGGCTGTTTGTCAGGGTAATATTCCTGTCCGTCAGTCGCATCGATGCATGCTTGGAAAACTTAAGTTCTCCGTGAGACTCTGCCGTTTCCTGTTTTGCTTTCAGGATGTCCTGAAAGGATACAGCAGCATTCTCTTTCCTTTCGACTTTTTTTGCCGGTGTCAGGTATCTGTCCTGCAGCTGTTCAATGGAGGAAAAGCTACCTTTCTGAATATTCATACTTATTCCTCCGTCTTGTCTGCGGGTGCCTCCGTTTTCTCTTCGGTCCTGTCTTCCGTCTTATCTCCCGCTGCTTTCTTAAGCTCTGCAATCTTGTCCGCATATTTCTGCAGCAGGTTTACTTTTTCGGAAGCGATAAAGGTCTTCTGGTAAGAAGTCATCCTGTTGTAAGCTTCGGAAAGAGCTGCAACGTTTTCCTCGCCGGAAAGGTCTAAATCCTCTAAGCTCGGAAGCTTGTTTAATGCAGCGATGAAATTGTAAGCCAGGGAACATGCTTCTGTGTAATCAGAGTCAAGAACTGTCTTCACATCGTCCAGTGAATATTCTTTTTCATTCACATATACATACGCCTTACCGCTCTTGTAGGTAACATAATCCACTCTGCCCTGTACGGTCTTGGTTTCGCCGTCCGTACCGGTGGTTTCGATGTAAACTTCCTTGCCTACCAGATTGCTTGCTCTCTGCAAATCCATGTTGCTGCTCATACTCTGCAGGGATTCTACCTGGGAGAACTGTGCATACTGGGAAATATATTCGGTGTTGGAGGTCGGTTCCAGAGGATCCTGGTATTTCATCTGCGCTACTAAAAGCTGTAAGAAAGACTCCTTGTCCATGCCGTTTGACTTGGTGGTTTTCTGGGTGGTGTTTGTCTGGCTGACGATTTTACCGTCTTTTACTTCTGCTACCGGTGATGCCATATGTTTCACATCCTTTCTGTTTCAAACTGTTTGTAAGGCCTATGCCCTATGCCGTAAATTCTACGGTACTGCCCTGTCCTTTCAGGACTTCCTTTGCCAGAATTTCTTCGTCGGACAATTCCTCGTCCTCCATGGAAACATGTAAGCCTGCTCTTCTGGTGCGCTGTCTGCCGGAACGGCTGCCCGTATCGTTTGCATGGCTTTCCGCCTCTTCATAGCTCTGGTCGAACTTCTGGCTGGAAACCATGACCTCAATGGACTCTACGGTAAGTCCCTGCTCCTCAAAGCTGTCCTTAAGCTGAATCATCTGGCTTTCCAAAGCTGCTTTTACCGACTCATTCTGTGCGGTAAACTGCGCGGTCAGGACGCCTTCCTTTGCCTCTAAGTGAATATGTACACTGCCGAGGCTGGCAGGATGCAGCTGCATATCCATTTCGGATACACCGTCCGTCACATTGCCTCTCATGTAGTCCGTAATCTGCCGGATGATATTTTCCGTTTCCACATCAAAATGCGGTGTAACTTCGGCTGCCGCCTGTGTGTTCTGTGTCTGTCCGGTCTTAAAACTCTGGGTGAAATTGTCAAACGCCTTGTCTCCGGTAAAGCTCTTTTCTTCTCCGGATGTTTCTTTTTCCGTCTGTTTTCCGGTTTCCTTACCCGGAACGTTCACCTCGGAAGCTGTCTTGTCACCGGTAATACTTTCGGTGTCTGAACCTTTTTCCACATCCGTTACGGCATCCTCCGTTTCCTCTGTGGAAAACTCCTCTGCGGAAAACTCCTCTGCGGAAAGCACCTCCGCCTGTAATGCGGATGCATCACCTGCTTTATCTGCTAAAGCCGTCAGGAAATCCTGTACCTCATCCTGACTGATGCCAAGCTCGTCTGCCAGATTGGAAAGCGTCGTCTGCAGCTCTCCGCATAAATTCTGCAATGTGGTAAACATCGTTTCGTCCGTCAGGAAATTTGCGAAGTCCGTTTCCCCCGATACGGCAAGCACTACTTGCTGCAAGCCTTCTTTCGTCAGTAAATCGGCGGGTTTCAGGGATAAACTCTGCAATACGGAAAGCAGCTCCTCTTCCGTTACGGAAAGCTCCTCCGCAGTATCGGAAAGCATCTTGTCCGCCGCCTCGTCCACCTTTTTGCATGTGTCCTTTCCTGCTGCTTCCCCTGCTTCCTTTACGGCATCCTGTACCTTCCGCTGTCTTGCGGAAATTCCTGTGTTCCGGTTTTCCGTCCGGTTCTGCGCTGCGGAAACAATCTTTCCGTCATCGGTGCCGTTATCGTTCTTCTGGTTTTTGAAAATATCGGAAAAACTGCCTGCGGCATCCTGCATGTTCGCCTTTTTCTGAGTCTGCGCTCCCGGGACGATACCCTTCACACTGTTGTTTACGGGAATACTTGTCACGTTTTCTCCTCCTTTCTTAAATTTTCAAAGTACATAATGTATATCGGTCAAAAGCGCTCTGTGCTTAAGACTCCGGGTCCATGATTTTGGTGAGCTTTGCGGCAATCGCCGGATCCATTTCCGCCAGAATATCGCCTCTGTTCTCCGCACTCATGGTCTTAAGGATGCGGGCAGCCAGATTTAAGTTGTCCGTCATCTGTTCAAAAATAGCTGCTGCCTTTTTGGGCTTCATGGAAGAATATGCCGACGCATAATCCTGCACGGACTTGTCCTCCTGCAGCTGTGCAATTACCTGTTTATACAAATATTCCGCCGTGGTCGGGTCCATGGACTCGTAATATTTCTGATAAGCTTCCGCTCCCGGTCCGTTTTCCGCATAAACCACTTCCTCGTAAAATTCGTTTTTAATCCGCTGGAACTCCACCTGCTTGTCTTCAAATTCCTGCAGTCGGGCATTTTCCGCTTTTAAATTTGCCACATCCTCCTGCAGCTTTAAGTTATCCGTCTGTGCCTGCTGAAGCTGCAACTCTAAATTTTTAATCTGTTCCGTTGCATCGTTTAAGTTGGTGTAACCGCCGTTCTCCGTGGAAATATTGCCGCTGTTTTGGCTGTTCGGTAAAATCAGGTTCACCACCGGCACATCCTCCAAAAGCGGGGTCAGTACCTTGGAGCCGAAGCCTCCCACGTCTAACTTGATAACTACGCAGAGGATAGCCACCCATACCAGGATAATACCGATGGTTGCTATCACCGTAAAGAAACCGCCGCTTTCGTCATCCGCCGAAAGCTCTGCCTCCTGGGCTTCGATTTCCTTTGCCCGTTTTTTAGCTTCCTTCTTCTGCTTTTTCTGTTCTTCCTTCAGTTTTTTCTTTTCATCCGCAAGCCGTTTCTTTTCCGCTGCGGAAGCATCCGGTGTCTTAGCCATTCTATTCACCCTTCTTGCGACCTGTTCTTCCGGTTGGCATTCTGTATCCGCTGGCCGTAGGTATAACTTGTCAGCTCGTCCACTTCCTTGCCTTCCTGTTTCTTTTCTTCCGTCAGGAACTCTTCAAAAGCGTGCTCCTTCAGTTTTTCATGCATTTTTCTTTCCTGCATGACTTCCGTCAGATTTTCCCTTGCCGCTTCCACCGCCTTCTCCGCCTTTTTCACCTGCACCCTCTGAGTTTCCATGTAGTCCTCCATGGTATGTATGGCGGTGCGGTTGTCCGCGATGTCCTGAAAATTAAGCTTTCCCTTTAAAAGTTCTTCCGCTTCCTCTTCATAGGCTTTCTTCCGGGCTGCCAGCCGGTTTAATTTTTCTTCTTCTCGGCTGAGTGCTGCCTGTGCCGATGCAAATTCCTGTTTTGCCTGCACTTCCAGCTTCATTTTGACATTGAGAATGCTCTGCATTCTGTATTTGAACTTCGCCATCAGCTATCCTCAAACAATTTCTTCAAAAGAGACAGCGTTTCTTCGTAATCGAATTTTTCTTCCGTATCCTGGCAGAGAAAGGCATTGACCGCATCAATTTTGGAAATGGCATAGTCAATGGAAGGATTGGTACCGGATTTGTATGCACCGATATTGATTAAATCCTCTGCCTCCGCATAGGTAGCCAGAACCGATTTCAGCCGGCTTGCCAGCTTTTTATGCTCCTTGCTCACAATCTGGCTCATGCATCGGGAAATGCTCTGCAGTACATCAATGGCAGGATAATGGTTTTTATGCCCTAACTTTCTGTCCAGCACAATGTGTCCGTCCAGAATACTTCTTGCCGTATCGGTAATAGGCTCGTTGAAATCGTCGCCGTCCACCAGTACCGTGTAAAGTCCGGTGATGGATCCTACCCGCGCCCTGCCGGCTCGCTCTAAAAGCTTCGGCATCTCCGAATAAACGCTGGGGGGATACCCCCTCGATACCGGCGGTTCGCCGCTGGCAAGACCGATTTCTCTCTGTGCCATGGAAAAACGGGTCAGGGAGTCCATCATAAGAAGGACGTCCTTACCCTGGTCGCGGAAATATTCGGCAATGGCGGTAGCCGTCTTGGCTGCCTTGTTTCGTTCCAGTGCCGGCTTATCCGAGGTAGCCACAACCACCACGGAACGCTTCATGCCTTCCTCACCCAGGTCTCTTTCTATAAATTCACGCACCTCTCTGCCACGTTCTCCTATCAGGGCAATGACATTGATGTCCGCCTGGGTGTTTCTTGCAAACATACCCATCAGGGTGGATTTTCCCACACCGGAACCGGCAAAAATGCCGATACGCTGTCCTTTTCCCACTGTCAGCAGACCGTCCACGGCTTTTACACCGAGGGAAAGCACTTCACTGATAATTTCCCTGCTCATGGGGTCGGGAGGCGCCGCATCCACAGGATATCTGACCGCTCCGGCAATCTCTTCCCTGCCGTTGTCCGCATCCGCACCTGCCGGTCTGCCGAGACCGTCCAGCGTCTTTCCCAGGAGGTCATCACTCACCTTTACGGTAAAGGGTACACCCACATTTTTTACAATACTGCCAAGGCCGATGCCCTCTACCACTTCATAGGGCATCAGAATGGTTTTCTTGTCGTGAAAGCCCACCACTTCGGAAAGGACGGCTTTTCCTTCCCGGCCTTCCGGGTAGATTTCACACAAATCGCCCAGTCTGGCATCCGGTCCCGCCGACTCTACGGTAAGACCTACGGCATTGACCACCTTGCCAAGCTTCTGGCAGAAATCCTCTTCCTTCAGTTTTTCGTATCTGGAAATATCCGTCATACGCCTCTATCCTTCGGTTTTCTCATAAGCTAACAGCCTGATTTTCCGTCCTAATTCCGTAAGCTGTGTCCCCAGACCGCAGTCAATGATGCCGCCGTCCGTTTCAATCAGCGCTTCATTTTTGCCAAGGGTAATATCCTCGATAATATCCACCTTAAGTCCGGAAGGAAGTCCCTTTGTCATTTCCTCTTTCCTGCTGCTTACATGGGGATAATCTTCTTTGGAAACATGCACGATACAGCTCTTACTTTCCCCCGATTTTTTCAGGGCAGATGTCACCAGATAGGTCACGATGTCCTGATAGGGAGAAAGGTCCACCTGAAAAATATACTCATAAATGCCGGCAAGGGTATCCGCAAGCTGCGGCTCCAGTGCCGAAACCTTTTCCTCAAATTCCTGCTCCATGCGGTTCTGCTTGTCGGAAAGCGCCTTTTCTTTTTCCTGAAGCTCCCTTTCCGCCTTTTCACAGCCTTCCCGGTAGCCCTGCTGTCTGGCAGCCTCTTTTATCTGCTCCGCTTCCTGTCTGGCAGCTGCTTCCGCTTCCGCCTTCATCTGTGCAATCTGTGCATTGGCTTCTTCTATCAGTTCTTCCGGGGATGGTCCTCCGTAAGCTTCCTCTGCGGGCGTTACCTCCATGGCTTTCAGACCGGCCTCTTCGATTTCTTCGGACGGCTCCACATTGACCACATCCGTGGCAATTCCTCTTGCAAAGCCATCGGCATCCGGTTCTGTGGTAAGCATCATGCCCTTTTGCTTTTTCTCCGGCTCCGCTTTGATTTTGGAAAGTAAAAGGCTGTTTGAGTCAATCACCCTGACATTGTCCGTATTCAGGCGGGTAAAACTTCCTTTTAACAAATTATTAGACAATGATTTCGTCGCCTCCGCCTCTGGAAATTACAATTTCTCCTGCGTCTTCCAGTTTTCTGATAATATTTACAATCTTCTGCTGTGCTTCTTCCACATCCTTCATACGGACAGGGCCCATGAATTCCATGTCTTCCTTTATCATAACGGCAAGACGCTTGGACATATTGTTGAATATAGCGGACTGTACCTGCTCATTAGCGCTCTTAAGAGCAATGGCAAGGTCATTGTTGTCCACATCACGCAGCACACGCTGGATGGCACGGTCGTCCAAAAGTAAAATATCCTCGAATACGAACATCTTCTTGCGGATTTCGTCTGCCAGTTCCGGCTCTTCGATTTCGAGAGATTCCATAATGTGTTTCTCGGTACCTCTGTCCACGGTATTTAAGATATCTACTACCGCATCCACACCACCGATAATGGTGTAATCCTGTGTGACCAAAGAAGCCAGCTTGGTTTCCAGTACTTTTTCCACTTCCTTGATGACATCCGGGCTCGTCCTGTCCATAACAGCAATACGCTTGGTAACATCCGCCTGTCTGTCGGGAGGCAGGGCGGAAATAATGGACGCTGCCTGGGCTGCCGGCAGGTAGGACAAAATAAGGGCAATCGTCTGGGGATGCTCGTCCTGGATAAAGTTAAGTAACTGGGCTGCATCGGTTTTCCTGATAAACTCAAAGGGCTTAACCTGTAAGGAGGAGGTCAGCTTGCCGATAATCTCCACTGCCTTTTCGTTTCCGAGTGCATGCTCCAGAAGCTCCTTGGCATAGGAAATACCGCCTTCGGCAATATACTGCTGTGCCAGACAGAGCTCGTAAAATTCATTGATTACATCTTCCTTTGCCTGGGGCGTTACACTTCTGGTGTTGGCAATCTCCAGGGTCAGGTCCTCGATTTCTTCTTCCTTCAGATGCTTAAAAATGCCGGCGGAACGCTCCGGTCCCAAAGTAATCAGGAGTACAGCAGCCTTCTGAAGCCCGCTCATTTTATCATCGCCGTTCTTTGGCATAATTTACCCCCAATCTTCGTTCAGCCAGTTGCGCAGTAAGTTTGCGGCGGCTTCCGGATTTTCATCCACGAATTTTTCTATCATCTTTCTGGTCTCCGACTTGGATTCCAGTTCAATATCTTCTACGGTTTCATCCGGTGTGGACTGCAACAGGGACTCTACGGAAAGCTCTTCTTCCTTCTGTACTTCCTTGCCCGCCATCATGCTGCGGATGATAACAAATGCTAAAATTGCCAGAATAAGCAATACCAGAATAACGGAAACCGCAATGCTTATCTGCTCCTCGGACGCTCCCTCTTTGTCAATAAACTGGGGAACTTCGTAAGCCATAATGGTAATGGCTTCCGCCGGAATGCCGGTAGCCGTGGAAACCAGGCTGTAAAAATCCTGGTCAACATCCATTTTTGTATACGCATCATTGGCTGCTTTGTACTGGTCCCATGTGATGCCGTCCAGAAGCCCCTGGCTCTTGGCATCCTCTTCCTTAATGACACGATAGGAAATCGCTGTCAGGGAAAGGCTGGAATTGCCGTAATTGATAACGCCTGCCGGAAGGTTCTGCACACTCAGGCTTTCATTCGGCAGGAAATCCTCCAATTTGGAAGTGGAGGAGCTTTCCGTATCCGTACCGGTCTGGTACTGGTATGTAGTCTCATTGTTGGAATCGGTGCCGGGAATGCCGCCGCTGCCGGAGGTATTGGTGTCTTCCGTGGTTTCCCTGTGGGAAAGCATACCCTCATCCCTGCCGCTGTTGGCATAATATTCATGCACCGTTTTCTCGTATTCTGAAAAATCAATGTCCAGTCTGCAGGCAACCTCCACCATATCAAACTGCCGGGAGCCTACCATGACCTTCTTTACTTCGGAACCCACCAGGCTCTCTGCCTGGGAACGGAGCTCCAGCATATTGCTCGCCACTCCCGCGGTGGAGTAATCCTCTTCACCGGAGAACAAAAGGTTGGCATTGGTATCCGTGATGGTAATGTTTGCCGTGGACGTATTGCCCAGCGCCGTAGCAACTGCCTTGGCAACTGTAAGCGCCTGGTCCTGTGTGAATTTGTCCTTTAAGGAAAGCTGGATCCACGCAGAGGACTCCTGGTCGGTCGCAATCAGTGTGCCGGTATTGTCCGGTATATTCAATTTTACCGTGGCGCTGTTTACGGATTCTATGTTGCAGATATCCTTTACGAGCTGCTTCTCCAGATAGTTGGCATACCGCTTCTGGGTATCGGACTGTGTGGAAGAAAAGCCGCCGGAAAGCGCCTCATCCAACGTATAGTCATCTGGAATGTAACCTGCTGCACCAAGCGCTAAGTTGGCTGCGGACAGCTGGCTGTTCTTTACCTGTATCCGGAGACCGTCCGTGGAGGTCTTGTATTCAATGCTGTTGCTGTCAAGTATTTCTATGACCTTGGAAGCTTCCGCGGTCGAGCTGCACTGCTGGAACTGGGTATACTGCGGTCTTGTGAACGCCCAGATTAAAATTGCAAACGTAAAAATCACGGCGGCGGAAGCACCCACGATAATGGTCTTCTGCTTGGTCGTAAATTTATTCCACCAGGCCAGTACTTTATCTAATATCTTTTTAATCCTGTCAGGCATGATTGTATCTCCTTAGCCGAAATTTACATCTGGATGTTCATAATTTCCTTGTAAGCCTCCAGGAGCTTATCCCTCACTGCCACCGTATACTGTCTTGCCGTAGATGCTTTGTACATGGAAATCATCAGGTCATGTGTATTTTCCGTCTCGCCCAGCGCGAATTTGATTTTTTCGTTTTCGGCATCGGAAAGATAACCGTTTGTTGTTTTCAGATTGTCAATTGCGGAATTAAGAAGTGTATCAAACATGGTACCCTCCGCAGACAGGCTTTCCCCTGCCCGTACTTTTCCAATCATTCCGTTTGAAGAATTTAAGCCAATGGCTGCGGCGTTCTGTGCAATGTTAGTGGAACGCACGCCTGCCAGAGTAGTTGAAATATCCATTTCCTTTTAACCCTTTCCCACTGTTTATTTGCCCATGTTAAGCGCCTGCTGTGCAATTGACTTGCTGGCGTTAAAGGCGGTGGAGTTTGCTTCATAAGCACGGCTCGCATCGATTAAGTTGGTCATTTCCGTAATGATATTCACATTCGGGTATGTAACGTAGCCGTTTTCGTCCGCATCGGGGTGGGACGGGTCGTACACCTTGTTCATCTCCGTCCAGGTGTCCTCCGTCACGGCGTCCACCTTTACGCCATTGCCGCAGTAATTGTTTTTCGCTTTATTGAATACAGCGCCAAACTTTTCCACACCGCCCGCTTTTTCCTCAAAGGTCACTACCTTTCTGCGGTAGGGTGTGCCGTCCGCCGTTCTTGTCGTATTGGCATTTGCCACGTTCTCGGAAATAATGTCCATACGGTATCTCTGTGCCGTAAGTCCGGAAGCATTGATGTTAAATGCTGTAAACATGCTCATATAGATATCCGTTCCTTTCTCTCCCCTGTAAGCTCTGCAGCCCTTACGGCATCACTATTTCATAACGCCCTGCAGATTCTGGAATTCCTGATTGATGGTTTCCATCAGGTACATATATTTTATCTGGTTTTCCGCCAGCGCTACGTTTTCCGTTTCAATATCCACGTTGTTGCCGTCCAGTCTGTAGGAATAGCCCGTCAGGTCCGTGTAAGCCTTGGGTGTAATTCCTTTTTTACCGGCTGCCGCCACTCTCTGATCCAGGTTGGCGGTACTGCTGCTTCTGCCTATTGCTTTTGCCAGCTCCGACTCAAAAGCCACATCCTGTCTTTTATATCCCGGTGTGGTAGCGTTGGAAATATTGTTGCTGATGGCATTGTTTCTCATCCATGCCGCATCTGCCGCTTTATCCAGTACATTGACATAATCAAAGACATTGGTATTAATCATATGGTAACCCCTTTCCGGTTTCAGGTAAATTTTCACACATACTGATACTCTTACAATTATATATATTTCCTCAAAAAAAACAAGGTTTTTTCCTGTTAAGAAACAAAAAACGGACTTTATGTATAGAAACACAAGTCCGTTTGCCGTCCGTGCAAAATCCTTTTTGCCGGAATTTTTATTGTTTTTCTTTTCTTTACTGCTTCTGGTTCATTTTCTTTAGCTCTGCAATCTCGTCAAACACCACATCGTTTAATACCTTGATGTAAGTGCCCTTCATGCCGGAGGAACGGGATTCGATAACGCCTGCGCTTTCAAACTTCCGCAGGGCATTTACAATAACGGAACGGGTGATACCCACTCTGTCCGCAATCTTGCTGGCAACCAGAATACCCTCCATGCCGTCCAGTTCATCAAAAATATGAATGATGGCTTCCATCTCCGAAAATGACAGTGTGGAAATAGCGGATTTCACAACCGCCTGCTTTCTGCTCTCCTCGGCGCTCTCTTCGTTGACCGCCCTTAGCATTTCCAGCCCCACCACCGTAGTGCCGTATTCGCAGAGAATAATATCGTCTATTTCGTACTGTTCGTTGCATTTATAGAAAAATAAAGTACCCAGTCTTTCACCGGCAATCTCGATAGGAGTCACCATGGCCTGGTATTTTTTAGAGTCCGTCTTTTCAAAGCCGAGTGTCTCCAGATTGACATTCTCCTTGGTGGAAAGAACTCCCAGCAGTCTTTCGTTTAACATGGGGTCAATAAACCCTCCCACATGCTCATCAATCAGCTCTGCAATGGGCTCGATATTGTCAAGCTTGCCGACACCGAGCACCTTACCCTTTTTACTGATGACAAGGCAGTTGGATTTTAAAATTTCCCGCATGACTCTGCAAATATCATTAAATACCACTTTACTGGAATTGTTGTTGTGTAACAATTTTCCGATTTTTCTGGTTTTGTCCAATAACTGTACGCTGCTCATATGCTACCCTCCAGATTGTCAGGAGAAAATTTCTCCTATTAGCCAAAAACCGATTACTGTTACATTTTAACATACATCAATTTATTTTTCAATGTAATATCTGTTTATTTTTTTAATTTTCTGTCTATTTAATAAATCCGCACTCTTCATTCATACAAACTAATTTATTTCCCTTTTGCAGCATCATGGAGCCGCACTTCGGGCACTTTTCTGCGGAAGGCTTCTGCCATACCATGAAATCGCAATCCGGATTGCCGATACAGCCATAGTATTTTCTGCCTTTTTTCGTCTTTTTAATGACAATATCCTTGCCGCACTTCGGACAGGCAACACCGATTTTTTCAAAATACGGCTTGGTGTTGCGGCACTCGGGGAATCCGGGGCAGGCTAAGAACTTGCCGTGAGGGCCGTATTTAATCACCATTTTTCTCCCGCAATGCTCACAGACTTCATCGGACTCTTCGTCTGCAATCTGCACCTTTGCCAGGTCCTGCTCCGCTTTCTTTACCGCTTCATCCAGATCGGGATAGAAATTGGAAACTACGGTTTTCCAGTTGACCTTTCCTTCTCCCACGCCGTCTAAAAGGGTTTCCAGATTGGCTGTGAAATTCACATCCACGATTGCCGGAAAAGCTTCCTGCATCATATTGTTGACCACTTCGCCCAGCTCCGTCACAAAGAGGTTCTTGTTTTCCTTTACCACATAATGTCTTGCCATAATGGTGGTAATGGTCGGCGCATAGGTACTGGGACGTCCGATGCCGAGTTCCTCTAACTCCCTTACCAAGGACGCCTCGGTATAATGGGCCGGGGGCTGTGTAAAGTGCTGCTTTTCTTCAAATTCTTCAAAGGTTAATTTTGTATCTTTGCTCAGGGAACCGGCTAACAGGTTATTTTCTTCCTTCTCCTCATCCTCCTGGGTATATACGCTCATAAAGCCGTCAAACAGAAGCTTGGAGGATGCTACTGTGAAAATCTGCTCTCCCGCTCCTATTTTTACGGAAACAGTTTCGTATTTTGCCGCCTGCATCCGGCTTGCGGTAAAGCGTTTCCAGATGAGCTGGTACAGACGGAATAAATCTCTCGGAAGCTGGTCCTTTATGTCTAAGGGAATACGGCTGACAGCTGTCGGGCGGATGGCCTCGTGGGCATCCTGGATTTTCTGTCCCGGCTTTCTTTCCGTACCCTCGCCTGCATATTCTGCACCGTATCGGTCTTCAATGTATTCCTTCGCCATCTTCTCCGCTTCTTCGGATACACGGGTGGAGTCGGTACGCAGATAAGTAATAAGACCGATGGTGCCCTCACCCTTTACTTCCACGCCTTCATAAAGCTGCTGTGCCAGGCGCATAGTTTTCTGGGGTGAAAAATTCAGCACCTTGCTGGCTTCCTGCTGCAGAGTAGATGTAGTAAACGGCAGGGGAGCCTTTTTCGTTCTTTCCCCTTTCTTTACCTCGGTAATCCGATAGTCCGCCCCTTTCAGGGATTCCTTGATTTGATCCAATTCTTCCTTATTAGAAATCGTCGTCTTTCCGTTCCCGGTACCGTAATATTTTGCCACAAGGGGCTTCTTTTCTCCCTGTACGGCAAAGGAAGCATTGAGTGTCCAGTACTCCTCCGGAATAAAAGCGTCAATTTCCTTTTCCCTGTCACAGATAATACGAAGAGCAACCGACTGCACACGTCCGGCTGAAAGCCCCCTTTTAATCTTTGCCCAGAGAAGGGGCGATATCCGGTAACCAATCATACGGTCTAAGCATCTTCTTGCCTGCTGGGCATCTACCAGGTCCATATCAATCTCTCTGGCATGCTGCAGGGACTCCTTTACCGCCGTCTTGGTGATTTCGTTAAAGGTAATGCGGTATGTCTTTTTGTTCTCCAATTTCAAAGCATAATACAAATGCCAGGAAATCGCCTCCCCCTCGCGGTCAGGGTCGGTTGCGAGATATACTTTATCTGCTTTTTTTACAAGCTTACGCAAATTGGCAAGCACTTCCCCCTTGCCTCTGATGGTAATATACTTAGGTTCATAATCATGTTCCACATCGATTCCCAGAGAGCTCTTCGGGAAATCCCGTACATGTCCATTGCTGGCAGCCACTTCATAATTGGAGCCAAGGAATTTTTTTATCGTCTTCACTTTTGCTGGTGATTCTACAATAACCAGATATTTCGCCATTTCCATTCCCCCGATTGTCCATTTTAATAATCGCGTTTCACTATACACCAAAAGCCCCGCCCATGCAAGTTTTTTTTGAAACTTCATAAAAATAAGCCAAAAGTGACTTTTAAACAAAAAAATTTCTCCTAAAAGTCATCCTTTTAGGAGAAATCGCTTATTTTTTATAAATCGCTCATCAGCTTTGTCTTGTAAGAAACAAATTCCTCTTCGGTCAACATGCCGGCTTTATGCAAGGTAAGCAGATTGTTAACACGCTTCTTGAATTCATCCATACCGGAGTACGGTGAGAAGATTTCAGCAATGCATCTCTGCTTCTGCTCTTCATACTCATCTTCGGTAATAAAGCCCATGGCGGGCAGTGACACGTAAATCTTGATGCGGGTCTCATAGTCGGGGATGGCATCAATCTTTTTGGAAAGCTCACGTTTCTTAGCCTCGAAATCAGTCTCAGATAACCAGTTGCCGTCTTTTAAGGTAACCAGTCTTTCGATTACTGCCTTGATATCTTCCGGACTGTTCATCGGCATCTTCATGCAGCTTTCCAGAATAGGCATCTGCTTTTCCTGTAAATCCGTCTCGGTAATGTATCTTGCCTGTACCAGAATCGGCCACTTGTTCATCTTGTTGACCATGACTTCATTGGAATCCGCAGGATCAATCTCAATCAGCTTGTAAAGAGCTTCTACCTTTGCATGATACTCCTTGTCGGTAATCATCTGACAGTCTCTCAGTACCGGCAGTCTCTTTAATTTACGCATAAACAGTTCCGGATCATCCGTAAGCTTGAAGTTTACATCGTCCACCATAATCTGTTTATTCTTTTCATATTCTTCTTCCGTAATCACGCCGCCGAACTGCAAATAAACCAGCTTCTGGATGTTTTTACGATAGGTCTTGGTGTCATTGGCATCCGTATCGCAGCACTCTTTAATAATATCGGTACGGTTGGCTTCAAATTCTTTTTCGGAAAGAAGTCCGCAGTCTTTTAACACTACAAGCTTCTGGATCTTTTCATTAAAATCCGTCAGATCGCAGAACTGGCTGACAAGCTCGAACTTCTTGGCATTGTATTCCTTCTCGCCGAGAATACCGCAGTCCTTTAATACCTGCAGTTTTTCCATACGCTCATTAAACTCGTCCTCACTACGTCTGCTTTCTTCATCCTCAGACTCCTCCTGGGGTGCGGGCTGTACCGGCTTCGGGGTGGGTGCTGCGGGTGCCGGTGCGGCTGCCGCAATCGTAGATGCGCCCATGGTGGCTGCCCCGATTACAGAAGCGCCTGCTGTTGCAGATGCTCCGGGTGTTGCTCCCACTTTGGGCATAAGTGCAGAACCGGATGCAACCTGCTGCTGGAATGCATTGGGTGCCTGCTGTCCGGGTGTGTAGCTGGAAGTCGGCGTATATCCCTGTCCAGCGCCTCCCATCAGGGCTGAACCGGGTGTCGGAGCTGCGGGTGCCTGTGCGGTCTTTGATGCTTCATCCGTAACACCGTTTTCCTCGCGCAGCTTTCTAAGCAGCTTCAGTGCCAAATCAATATTTTTCATCTGGGGAAATACCAACTGTACTTTTTTGGAACCATACAGATTATCCAGTCTTGTATTTATAGCCAGTGCAGGCTCCCCCAAATAAGTAGTCTCTCCTACGCCGCTGATTTTTTCAATAGCGACTTCAAATTCATCTATGTAACCGTTTTTCCCCTCCGTATTACATACATATCCCTTACCGGAAATCCTGTTGTTTTCCACCTTAAGGAACATGGCATCGTTGTTTTTCACAAATAAATTTTTCATGTTGTTGCCAGATTTGCATGAAAAAATTTGCGTCCCTTCCATTGAAAGTGACCTCCTTTCATTCATTCATCTGCCGCCAAGAGAAGCTCTATCTATTCCCAGTGACAAAAATATCCGTAATCCATTGGCGTGGAAAACGGCTATCTGAACCCTTTCTTAGTCGTACTCTTATAATATAATAGCAAGAAGCATGGGAGATTTCAAGGGTTTTTTTTCAATTTTCCATACATTTCTTATTATTTGCAATATGATTGGATTTTCCTTGAATTTTCGGAATTTTTACATACTTTTTTATAATTTCGTGATATGAAATTTTGTATATATATATTAAAAATTTCATATCACGCAAATACCGGCTCTCCACCTGCCAGGATGGCTTCCACCTCTTCGACGTCTTTGTCTGCAACTGCCGCTATCTGCTCTGCCGTAAAGCCGTTTTTGTTCATGGTTTTGACAAGAATTGCTTCACCGACCGTAATTCCTCTTCCACCGACCGGAGCCAACCAGATCTTCCCCGGCAAACCGAAACCGGGTTATGCTGTTTTCTTTCTTATTCATACATATCCAGATGGAATACACACTTTTGATTGCATCATAGTCGGAACCGGTAAAATCCCGTTCCTTTTCGGATGAAAGCAGTCTCCCCACATAGAAAACTGCCCGGTTCAGGATTTTGTATTCGGATGGGTCCTTTTTCTGAGCCTCCACATCGACAATAACCGTCGTCTGTTTATCCTCCGGCACTGTATCTTCCGGCGGCAGGCACGCATATGTCACAACATCAAACTTTGCCACACCCTCATGGATTTCCCGGTTTTCCGTATTAAGCCCGGTAACCCTCTGCCCGTTTTGCTCCCTGGCAGTATTGGTCAGCCCCGGCTCTATTGGCACCTCACCTATGTAAGGCTCTCCTTCGATATAAGGAATGATTTCTTTCGGCTTCATTCCCTGAAAAGCCTCTATGGTATGGGCGAAAATATATGAAAGAATGCTTTTTTCTTATACAACTGTTTTTTATTTCGTTAATCTTTTCTGTTGGCAGATCATTTCGATTGATGACTTTGAAAATAATAGAAAAAGCAGGAATTTCTGACTTGTGGGATAAGAAAAAATAAATCCCACCGGTAGATTTGAAAATAGAATATAAAATTATAAAGATAATAGAAAATCTGCTCTATGGGTACTATAACACAGGCTTAACTAAAAAGGCAAGGATTTCTTGCTTTAGAACCACAAAAAGACCGGAACAGATTTCTCTGTCCCGGTCTCTCTTCGCTTTCGGCAAGCTCTAAGCAACTTTAATTCAGCAAGTCCTTAAGAGCGTATATTATTTTCTTCTAATACCACTACCTGATCCAGTCAAATAAGGAAAAGGTCTTTTCCGCAATTTTGAACTTCACAGTCTTGGTCCCTCCATAGTTGCCGATACCACGAATGGTAACTTCTGCATTGCCCTTCTTGATATTGTTCTTGTAGCTTACGATTTCATAATCGCCGACATTCAGTTCTTTCTTGCCAATCATGACCGTCATCTGATCAATGCCGGGTTGAACTTCTCTGCCGGTATAAGCCTGCGGTTTAACCGTAATTTTAGCAGTGGAAATATTATTCTTAAATACGCGGATGGTTGTTTCCAGAGTTCCCCTGTAGTTGCCGTTTCCGGTAATTTTTACAGTAATGAGGCTTTCTACCGGAATAATGTCACCCTTTACATTTACAGTTGATCCTGCTCGTTTCATGGTACCATTATTCACTATTCTGGTATTATTGGTATAAACATAAGTTACCTTATAGTCCGTACCCTCTGCCAGCTTTTTGCCGTTTACATCCATTACAACAGGCTTTGCACCGGAAACCGCTCCTGCAGCATTCTTAAACATAACATCCTGTGCTGTCAGTCTCAGTTCACTCACATCCTGCTGCGCAATGGTAAATGTACCGTTCAGCGTTCCCTTGAAGTTTTTCTTGCCTCTGACAACAATTTCCGCTCTACCAAGTGCCGTGTTCTTTTTATAAGAAACCGTATAATCTTTTCCTGCCGTCAGTGTCATACCGTTGTAAGTAAGCAGTACATTGGGCTTTACGCCGCCCTTTTCATAAGCATAAACCGCATCTTTCTTAACATTGCCTTCTGCATCCAAGAACTGCATCTGCATACCGGTCATTTCCGCCGTAACAATCTTAAAAGACTTTCTGACAGTTCCGGTATAGCCTCCCTTTCCGGTGAAGACAATCGTAGCGGTGCCAGCATCCGTATTTTTCAGATAGCTGCAGGTATAATCCTTTCCTTCCACAAGAGTTGTGCCGTTCAAGGTAACTGCAGCATGAATACCTTTGCCGATTTCGTATGCATTTCCCGTGTAGGTTACACTTGTTTTGTCAAATGCAAACTTTGCCTTATTCAGCGTGGCAATCGGTAAAATCTTGAATGTAACCTTTTTTGCTCCATAGTAATTACCCTTTCCGGTAATGATTGCCGTAGCCGTTCCTGCATCTCTGTTGTTGCTATATGTAACCTCATAGTCAACGCCTTTTATAAGTGCCTCTTTGCCCATCTTTACATCAATATCCGGCGTAAGGAGCTCTCCTGTAAAACTGCATTTCTTGGGAGCCGTGATTTTCGCCTTGGTAATGGAAGTACCTTCTACCAGGGTATAGGTTACTATTCTCTCACCGGTAAAGTTTTTGCAACCGGTAATTTTAATCTGATATTCTCCCTTAGACTGATAGCCACCTAACGTTGTTCCCAGATATTCATAAGTAAAATCCGTCTTATTGCGAAGCTTTGTCTTTCCATATGTAACAACCGGAACCGGCTTCTGCAGTTTACCCGTTACATTGGTGATAATATCTTCAGCCGTAATGTCTCCGGATGCAATATTCTTAGGATTGATGGTAAACTTAATAACTACCTTTCCTTTATAATTGCCCTTTGCATTTATGGTTACGGTAGGCGCTTTCTTTTCAGCATTCTTGTCCGCCGCATCCTTATTGTTTGCATAAGCTACCGTATAGTCTGTCTTTTCTTTCAGAAGTGTTTTTCCGTCATATACACGAAGAGCAAAAGTAATCTTCTTTCCGGTATATTCGCTGTCTTCCACACCGGCAACCCAGATGCCCTTCGGTACCTCGTCACCGTTTTCAAACTGCTGCCTGTCTTCGACAAGGATGTCTCCCCAGTCTTCTGCTTCGTTCACCAGTTCATAAGTAAAGGTAACCACTTCGCTGGCATCACAGCCCTTTTTAACAGCAAACGCCTTAATAGTCACAGCCTTGTCAATCACAATACCTTCCACATACTGTTTGGAAGTTACTGTAGGCTCTGAACCGTCCATCGTATAGTAGATGCTTGCTCCGGGTGTCGGAGAAGTCAGGAACACTTTCGTGCCTGTCTTCACGGAAGAACCGCTTTCCACACTTGCTGTCGGCGCCAGTGTCACACCGCCGCTCCACTTGGCGTAAACGGTTTTATTTCCATAACTCTTAACCGGAATATTATTAAATGTTTTCTTAAATTCAGGATCTGAATACCAACCTTCAAAGGTATATCCTTCTTTTTCCGGATTCTTAAATGTTACCTTGTCTAAGAACGTATAGGTTGCCGGATTATCCTTGTGGTTGGTTCCGCCATTCAGTTCATAGTTAATGGTGTAAATTTCAATTTCCCACTTGGCATAAACCGTCAGGTCTTCACTGTATCCCTCTACACCCGTAATTGGTATATTGAATTCTTCATCTAAAAACCAGCCTTTGAAAATATAGCCATTTCTGGTAGCCGGGGCAAAGGTGAAGGTATCTCCGGCTTCATAACCTGCCGGATTGGAAGCATTATTGGTGCCTCCATTCAGTTCATACGTGATTGCCAGCAGATTTCTTGTAATAATACCTTTATCCTTCAGCCATTTTTCAGCATAAGATCCGGGTACTACAAAATAAAGAGCATTGTCACAGCCGTCAAAAGCCGTACCTGCAATACTGGTAACCGATGCCGGAATCACAATCTTGGTAAGCCCGGTACAGTTCTTAAATGCTGCTGCTCCAATCTTGATGGTGCCGCTGGGAATATTCATTTCTGTCAGGCCGCTACAGCCTTCAAATGCAGAAGCACCGATTTCGGTGAGCAGGTTTACATCCCATGTGACCGAAGTTAATCCGGTATCATTCTGGAAGGTTTTGTCCAGTATTTTGCTTACCCCTGCCGGAATCGTAATGCTTGTAAGTCCCGGGCAGTTGCTGAATGCTCCGCTTCCCAGTGTTACAACGGACGTCGGAATATCAAAGCCAGCTTCCTCTTTCGTACCTAACTTTGTACAACCGGAAAAAGCATAGTTTCCAATGGTAATAACCGTATCCGGCAGATTGATATCCGTCAGATTGATACACTGATAAAATGCATACTGCTCTATTGTCTGTAAATTAGAACCTTCTTCAAATTTAATTCCCTGTAAGTTTGCAATATTCGGAAGGGCGTATTGTCCGATTTTTTCCACAGATGCCGGAACAATCAGGGTAATCATTTCAATTTCACCGGTTTCCGTATTGGTGGAGAACTGTGCTCCCTTAAAAAGATAAGCAGGGAAAGAGCTTACTTTATTACCTATCAGAATTCTCTTGATGTTACATTTTGCAAAAATATTCTGATTGGAAGTCGTTACATTGATAGCATTGTATGTGATGTCAGTTAAAACAGAACAGCCGGAAAAAGCGCTGGCTCCGATTTTAGTTACACTTTCGGGAATGACAATAGAAGTAATCTTGTTGCATCCCTCAAATGCATTTGCTCCGATTTCAACCACCGTGTCGGGAATGGTAAACTGTGTCATTGCTGTACAATACTTAAATGCAGAATTTCCGATTCTTGTTAATTTTGTACCTTCCTCAAAAACAACACTGGTAATGTTGTCTTCTGCGGAATTAGTTCCGCCGAAAGCATTATTTCCGATTTCTGTAACCGTATTGGGAATGGTAATGACGCAGTCCGTTGTAAAGCCCGCCTGACTGAACAGGTTGGCAGGAATGACCTCTATTCCCTCGGGAAATACTACTTCACGAATTAAACATTCATCAAAAATTGCCGTTCCACAGTTTGTAAGCTGCAGGGAATCGATAGTCAGAGTTTCAATACCATAGCAATGGAAAAATGCCTTGTTTCCAATACTTGTCACATTAAACGGAATTATCGTACTTCTGAAGGACTGACACTCTTCAAATGCACTGGCGCCAATCTTTTCCAGTGTAAGAGGAAATACGTTGGACCGTAAAACAGTGCACCCCTTAAATGCCGTATCCCTGATTTCCAACAGATTAACCGAATACTCAACCGTCCGCAGTGCCACACAGCTTTCAAAAGCACCTTTACCGATAATCGTAACGCTGTCAGGCAGTTTTATTGTTTGGATTGCCACACAGCCTTTGAATGTTTCATCACCGATGGTTTCAATGGTATCCGCAATCGTCACATCCGTCAGTTTACTACATCCGAAGAATTCACCCTTACCGGTAAATGTAGTGCCCTGGGGAATTACCACTTTTTCCAGACTGGTACATTCCCTGAATGCATAATCTCCGATAACGGTAGTCGCATTGGGAAGCTGTAAGTTCGTGACACTCTTACATCCCATAAAGGAATTTTTACCCAGGTCATTCACAGAGTTGGGAATAATAATTTCCGTAAAAGCCGTACATTTTGTAAACGCACCTTCCCCAATTGTCTGCAGGGTCCCGGGGAATGTAACATTTTCTAAGGATGCACAACCGTTAAAAGCATTTTTTCCAATGGTAGACAACGCACTGGGTGTCTGCACTCCGTTTTCAAAGGTAACCTGCATTAAGTTGGAACCCTGAAAGGCACCCTCTCCGATTTCCTGAATTTTATAAGGAATTACAAAATTCACATTTTCGGCAAAAGTCGCTTTATTAAACAGATTTGCCGGAATAATCACATTTTTCTTTTCACCTTCTACGGTTTCATCCTTGTAGGCAAAATCAACCGACTCCAGATTACAATTTGTAAAAATACCTGTTGCGGCACCACCGGTTGTGGTCTTACATACCACATTCATGGTCTCCAGACGTACATGTGACAAGCCCTTGCAGCCGTTAAACGCATTTTCGCGAATACTGATAAGCCCCTTTACCAAGGTAATATCCTGTAATGCCGTACATTTTTCAAATGCATTCTTGTTTATGTACTGGAGATTGTCGTTAAAGGTCACCTTTTCCAAACCGGTACAGCCTGAAAAAGCATAGTCTCCAATCTGGGTCAGGGACGTACAGTTTGACAAATCCACCGTCCTTAGATTTACGCAGTTCTGGAAACCATTGCTGCCAATGCTCTTTATATAGGCGCCTTCTTCAAACCGGATGCCTGTTACCGCATCCCAGCCCTTAAAACAATAGGATGTAACCACACCCATATCAGAAGAAACAGTAAACATACCATTTTCATCTATTGTACCCCAAAATTCGCCATTTACCGTTACATTTCCTTTCTCATCCACCTGAGGCGTTCCGTCATCAGCCGTAACCGGTATCACTTCTTCAACCGGTAAGGTTTCCCCGGTATCACCTCCCGATACCGTTTCCTCTTCATTGCCGTCTGATACGGTTGTTTCTTCGTTGCCTCCCGATACTGCTGTCTCCGGATTTCCACCAGAAACCGTATTTTCCGTTTCCGTGGATTCCTCTGTGGCAGTATAGGCGATATCCTCTGCAGCCAAAGCCGTCAGAGTGGTCTCACCGATGCTCTGCGTCAACATAAATGCCACACACAATCCGGCAAGAAATCTCTTTGCTTTCCGTTTCACAATCTTTCCCTCCCTAATCAAAATAATAGTTTGATTTAAGAAAATATTATTTAGTTACACTGTTTTATTTTACAACACGCACAGGGTAATGTCAACGAAAGCAATACCCTCATTTTTCTTGCTAAATTTCCAATATTATTTTTGACATTTCCCCATTAAAAGCATATAATTTAGTTTAAGTACAAAAATAAATTGGGAGGAGTTAACCGTGAAAGAACTAATGATTATGTATCACCCTGTCAAGAAGGAAATCCGCTTTCTTGCCAAGGTAAAGGGAGAGTTTTTAGACATTCCTTACAAGATGTGTCCCAACCTGATCAAGTACTCTCCGGAGCAGGGCGAATTCTTACTGCAGAATCAGGGCAACCAGTTTTTTGATGACATCTGGGAACAATTCCTGTGTGATAAAATCAGTCTCGTCTTCAAGGGCACGCAGATTGACTATGAAGACTTTGAGAAGAAGGTAGATGAATACAACAAGACTTGTGGGGAAGATCGTTTCCGTATCAGCAACTTCATAGAGACTGCTTCTGTTTCCAGGATTTTTACCAATGTCAGTGATTTCTGTGATGAAACCATTGCTCTCTTCGACGAAGAGCTGAAAAATTCCGACATTCAGAAGTCCTTCTTAATCAGAAAGCATGAATTTGAAGCTAAAAGAGAAAAATTAAGTCAGAACGATATCAATATCTGTCTGGTAGGTACATACAGCTCCGGTAAATCCACTTTCATCAATGCCATGATCGGCAAAAGAATCTTACCGGAAAGTATTAACTCCGAGACCGCAAAGATGTTCCGTATCCAGGACAGCCAGAAGCCTGCCGTTGCCTTCAACTTAAAGACTTCCGAAGCAGACTCCAACGTTCGTGTCGTAATTAACTGGAGTGCCGAAAAGGGAAAATTCATTTTTTCTGCTAACGGCGACTGCCCTCTTACAGAGAAAAAGATTGACGGAGAAATCAACAGCGCCCTGGTCTTCCACTTACAGCAGCATGAACAGCTGTCCAATATCTTAAAATGCTTAAACGATATTCCCAATGCGTTTACCGAGGAATATCCGGAATACATCGATGGCATCATTGAAGTAAGCTTCCCGATTCCCATTGACAAGAATATCAGCTTCACTTTCTATGATACTCCCGGTACGGACAGCAACTCCAACGAGCATCTGTTAGTCCTTCAGAAAGCCCTGCAGCAGCAGACCAACTCCATCTTAATCATTCTTTATGAGCCCACCAAGATGGAAGGTACCGGCAACTCTGTTTTATACAAGCTGATCAACTCTTCCAGAGAAAGTGCTGATACAAAGGACAAGGTACATATTGACCTGACCCGTTCCTTACATATCATCAACCAGGCGGACACCAGAAGCCTCGCAGACTTAAACAACTTAAAGAATAAAAAAGTAAAAGTCTCCTTAAAGGAAACCGACAAAATTTACAATGAAGAAGCCGAGGAAATCGACCTTTCCAAGGAAAGACTCTTTTTCGTTTCCTCCAAGGCCGCTTATATTGCCAAGGCAATCTCCAACAACGTGGATACCGAGGATGAAAGACTCTGGCTTGCAAACCACCGAAACGAAATCAACAACACACCGGTGACGGATCCTTTCTTAATGAAAGCCAACAACAACGAAATTGAAACCGGTATGTACTTCAAGTTGGATAAGCTTTCCCAGGCTGACAACGAAACCAAGCAGCTTATCTCCGAGTGTATGGAGGAATTAAAGAAATGCGATGCGGATACCGACAACAGCCTCTATCCTATTCTGCACCGGATTTATATCAACTCCGGTATGTATGCGGTTGAGAAGGAAATTGTAAAATATGCACAGAAATATGCTCTCGCAGTTAAGGCGAAGGGTCTTTACGACGGTATCTGCAGTGTTGTAAACTTCATCCGTGACGACTATGAAGTAATCGAAAAGCAGGCACGCCTGTCCAAGGAAGAAATTTCCAAAAACATCGAAACCATGAAGACCACAATGGTGGATGACATTGATTCTTCCTATGAGAAATACCTGCTGGAGCTTACTCCGGAAAGACTGGTTACCGCCTTCCCCGAAATCAAGGTGCTGAAAGCCATCGTGGAAACGAGACGTATCCAGGCAGAAAAAATCGCCGACAAAATGAAATGGATTGCTCTCCGTCCGGAAGTCTTTGAAGAAAAGAACAATATCATCCGTAATGAGCTGAACCGCTACTTACTGGAAATCGACGAATATTACAAAGAAAACCGTGAAAGCATCCTGAAGCACCAGATTGAAGAATTAAAGGGCATCATTGTAAACCGTATCACCGGTTACAAGGGCATTGATGAAGAATTGGTAAGACGTATCGCCAACGTATCCGACACACTGGTTCCTCCTTCTACCTTAAAGGCTCTGAAGATGGATGAATACATCAATAAGCAGAAAGCCATCTTCATCTTCTCCACCAACGACAAGAAGTCTTATAAAAATGACGTAGAAAGCATGTTCACTTCTACTACCCAGATGCAGTATGATTCCTATATTGCTGAAATCATGGATGTAGCAAGAGCAAAAACAGCAGAACTCATTCAGGAATTCAAATCCAACATTGATATGATTTCCAGCAACCTGGAATTCCTCATCAACGACGAAAAGAAAGCGATTTCCATGCAGTCCAAGGCAAAAGCCGTTCTGGAATTAGTCACTGAAAAGGATGCGGAACTTAACAAGCGCATCTGGGGTGAAGAAGAAGTAAAAGAAGCTGCTAAAGCTGCACTTGCTGAATAATCTTTTCTCTCCTTCCGCCATTATCTTACATAGAAAAAACCGTAAGCCCTAAAGCTTACGGTTTTTATTTTTTCATAATTCACTTATCAATCAGTAGCTGTAAAGTAGAAGTAACCTTCTCCTCCACCATTCTTCCAGATTTCGTACTTATAACTTTCATTGTTCGAAATCTCTGTCATGGAGCCATCATCATTATACTTCACATGTCTTTCATACATCCAAATTTTAATTCTGTATTCGCCTGCTCCGGTACCATAATTAGCAAGTTCCAACCTACAATCTCCACCACTCTGCAGGTTTCTGACAAATTTCCAATCAGAACCTTCCTTCTTTTCCAGAATATACTGAATGTCATTTCTAAAGTTGCCCTTATTGGTAGTACCACCCAGCGAATAAATATCTTTTACAGAAAAGAGTGTGCCATTATAATATTTGGAAATCTTAGCATTCTTATCTGCAGGAAGTCCAAGTTCCTCCGCAAAGCCCAAATCCGTACTGGTAAATGAAATACATACCCTATCCATAGTACCTTGAATCAAATATTGATCTTCCGGTGTATCAACAAACGGCCATACAACTGCTCCGGTATCCTGATTTACCATACACATCTTTACTTGCATATCATAAACAATACCATACCGCATCATATATCCAAACTTGGGACGCATATTAACCGAAGTACCGGCATCAAATCCAAAACCTAAATCCTGGTCTGTGAACCATCTGCACCAGCCTGTATCACCTGATCCGGTTTCACGATATCTGTAGCTTCTGACTAACTGGTAGTTTCCATTTCCAAATTTACTTATCAGCAAACTCTTTAAATCATCAATTGCAAAGGAACCAATGGGATCATCGGAACCTCTTGCCAGACCGTGCTCAGGGGTAAAATACCTAGTGTTATCTATCTTGTACTCTCCAAACACATTGCCATAGGAAATCCCTGTTTTATTGCTATTGGAACCTGCAAAAGTCCCCATCGGATGCGTTGCAACAGCCTTAATGGTAATAAAAGAATTTCTCGGCATATCCTCATTTAACTTAACCTTAATGAATGCCTTTGCCGGATTTAAAGGATCCCATGCCACTGCTGTCATACCCGGTATAGCCGTACCATTGGCTTCCACAGTCCAAGTAATACCGTAAGGATTTACATAATCATCATCCCACTCTCTTGGTTCCTTATCGAGATAAGTGCCGCTCAAATCAGCCTGCAGCAGATATTCCGCATCTTTCTTATATTCTGTACCTGTTACGGAAAGTTTCTTGACAGTTACGGTATTGACCCTGCGAATTCTGACACGTACCGCACGCATCGCCATTGCATTGCCCTCTGCATCCTTGGTCGCTGTTTTTACCAACAGATGCACAATACTTCCTTCTTCCGCACTGCCTATATAAATTGTGTTGCCAAGCATATGTGTGGTAGAATCTGTATTGCCACCGACAATGTCCCATTCTACTGCCTTATTAGAAATTCCTACCACATCGGGATTAAACGTGTAACTCTGGTTTGGCTCCAATACCACATCATCAATTACATCAATGGATGCTGAAGGTGTTGTATCCACTACACCGTTTCTTGCAGTAATCTGGAATGTTGCATTAAAAGTCTTTAAGCCACCTGCAGACTCTCTCTCTAATCCGATATCCAAATACAGATTCCCCGAATCCTTAAAAGAAGCCGTATCTGCCGAAAAGGCTGTAATACCGTTAGCCATCAGTTCTTCTCCGGATAATGCCCCACCTTCACATGAATAAAGCAACTGCTTAGTAGCGGCATCGTATTTAACCTTATGAGTCTTTGTCCCCTCCGGAATCACAAGGGTATTGTCTGCAAAAGAAACCGATTCCGTAGCAGTGGTATCAATAATCAAATCGTTAATCTGATTCACCACCATCTGTGCTTCCTGTTGCAGTTCCACCTCGTTCATTCCGTTGTCATAGCTTTGCGCACTGACAATCAGAATACCGCCAACCGTGGTACCGACCAGACTTAAGATGGCAATCGCACAAATAAGCTCAACCAATGTAAGTCCCCTGTTGCCCAGTTTTTTCCATCCTTTCATTAACCGTTTCATAATCTCCTCCTATTATAAATTGAAGTGTCTTATGTAAATGCATGCTGTCAAATTACTTTCTATCATTATATCGTAGATTACAAAGAAAATCCACCATATATTTTCTACATTTTTATTACTGAATTTCTATTTTGCCGGTTAACGGATACAGTATCATTTCTGCTGTCCTGCTGTTTTTAACCGCCTTTATCCTTGTACAGTAATAGCCTGTCGCTGCATTGGAAAATGCACCGCTGCTTCTGTCGTAGTAAATAACAAGCGGTGTTCCACCGTCTACCAGTTCTGTATAAGATCCGGAATTGTTGATTTCATAAAAAACCTGTACACCCTTAAAGCCTACAATGTTTTCTTTGGTTGTTTCCCTTCCGGAGCTGTCTTCCGTATAATATTCCTTTGCATAAATCTGGTCGCCCTTTTTATATATTTCTATATGAGCGTCAAATTTCCCCATGGAAGTCACTCTTATGGATTGAAGAGATGCCTTTAACTTATCAATACACTCATCCGCCGGTTTGCTGACCGCCATGCCGATTCCTGCGGAAATGAGTCCCGTCAGAATAGTCATTATGGCGATTACCACAATCAGTTCTACCAAGGAGAACCCTTTATTTTCCTGTTTCATATGCCCTCCTTACTGCTTCTGCCAATTATAGTACTTCACATAATCCGTCATTTTTACATCCTTTACCGTAACATCATCATATCCGGCAGGTGTTGCTGCTTTTTCCGAATATTCCGCTGCCCAGTTCTGTTCCGGCAGATTAATCAAAAAATCCGTGGTTATCTTTGTTGTATAACCGTTTTCTGTATACCAGATCTGTACCCCCTTAAAGAGTACATATCCCTCTCCCACTTTGGATATGTCGTAAGCTCCCGTTCCCTCCGTGGAAAATGATATAGCTCCACTATATTTGGGATCCACCTTGGAATTTAAGAATTCTGTCATATCCGCACATCCTGAAGCAGTAAATTCAGCTGCTAAATTCAACTGCAGAGTATTGAAAAACAAATCCTTATAATGGCTTTCCCGACCGGTACCGCTTCCCCATGTACCGTAATTCATCATAGTATCCGTAAATGCCGTTTCAAAAGCCTTGGATGTCTCTCCCACAAAATATGCCTTTAACTGCTCCATGGCTGTCTCTGCATCATAAAAACTCACTTTGGTTTTTATGTCCGTGGTTTTCATGGCAAAATTCATGCCGGAGCTATACAGAATGACTGTTGCCAGAATACTGATAAAGGTAATCACCACAATAACGGTAACCAGGGCTGCGCCATTATTATTCAGTTTCCCATAGGATTTTTTTTCTTCCATCCTTTACACGCCTCTCTTTTCCTTTATCTGTCATTTGCAGATCCGTTCAAAACAATTTCGACCGCACCCTTCTTTTTATTGGTAACGGTTATCTCAATGTCATATACCAGCACCTTCGTTTCCTTATCATACCATTCATCATGGAAGGTGCAACTTTCTGCACTTGAATTTGCATCTGACATATTATACAGTGCCACACCGTCTCCGCTCAGCTTCTTTCCGATATTATGGTAAACCTCGCTGCAATGACTCCCGCCTATTACCACCGTAGGTCTGTAAGTGGATTCACTGTTCATAATATTAGCAGCACTAAAGCCGGGTGTAACCATTTTCACCAGAAAAATCTTATGGGAGCTTCCGGTATTATTGTACACATAAATTTCATCGTTGTCACAGGAAACACCTGCAAAATCGGTTTTATATGCCGGATAAAAGTAAACATAAACGTTCTCCAGGTGCGCTCCGGAAGGTCTTGTCACAGAATTGTTATAGACATCATATACGGTGGAGTCCTTTGTTCCGTCAACCGTAACGGTATAACTGCCATCCAGTGTATCTGTCAGATCTTCCGTTGTAATAAATTCATAATCCGCTATCGTATACTGGTAAGTCACCTTAGCCGATACTATTTCCGCACCGCCATACTCATACATGGAAATTTCCACTTTTCGCTTATCAATCGTAATTTTAGACTTATCCAGAGTAGTAACGGTAGGAAGCAGTTCATCCTTCATACCCGCATCTTTTAACTGGTCAATGGCATCCTCATACACATACTTGTATTCATCGGACGGTTGATAAAAGATGGCATCATTATATGCATTGAACTGCGGTGTTTCTGCAATTTCCGCAGAAGAAATAGCATCCGGATTTGCTTTCATGGCAACCTCTACATCATAGAGATTATTGTCGTACTGCACATCGTTCATAACAAACGAATACTCGTTAGTAGGGGACGGTGTAAAGTTTCCGTATACATCCACACTGCCACCTGTTTCGGCATAGCTGCCTATAACCCCTTTATAAAAAATAAAGGGGTCAACATTATTGAACTGACGGCAAACATCCTCCAGTTTATAGGCTTTATAACTTTCCATGATGGTCTGTGCCAGATTGATGCCTCTCTGTTTTTCCTTGGCATCCTTATTATAATTCACGGAAGAAACAAAAGCCTGTAAAAGAGCCAATGAAACTACCGTAAGAATTGCCATAGCAACCAATACTTCTACTAAGGTCATACCCTTATTATTTACTTTTTCTCTTTTCCGCATTTTCATTTCTTCCATCAATTTCTTTCCCTATTCGTTTACTGTTTCCACTGTGTCCTCTGTGGGTGCAGCTGCTCCTGTGCCATCGGTCACATTTGTTACCTGTCCGTTATTGATAAAAGGTGAATTACTATTTTCAACCTGTTCCGGTGCAATAGAGAAAATATTAGTCAGACCGGTCGGAAAATCTGTGAAGTCCGGTTTGGTATAAGGTGCATTAATACCGGTTACATAGTAAAAAGAAGCTTCAATATTACCGGATAATAAACCTGTTGTCTCATCCCGCACATAGGAAATAGTACTGATTGTCAGACGCTCACCCTTGTCATTGAAAATTTTCACAATATCCTTTAAATCATTATACGTGGTATTGTTTGTATATGTTGTTACTCTTTTATTAAATGCTATAGTATTTTCGTAACCCTCAATAGCCGCTGCCTTTACCACATCCTCCGGAATAGAGCTTACTTCTGTTGCTTCTCCGATGGCGATCTGCTGATAATCCACCAAAACACCGTTTTTCCAAGGTGTAATGGCTAAATCCAGAGCATCTTCCTCTCGTGAATTTCCGGGGAATACACTGAGTTTATTCTTAATATCTGTTGTAAACTCCTTAATTCCCTGTTCGTAAGTTTCCTTGTCATCGTAGTACACTTTCAGTTCATTTACTCTTGCCTGCAAAGTAGAGTTGGATGTCTGTAAATCCTTGGTCTTATCCACATAGGACTTGTATACAAACATGTAAACTACAATAATCAGTAACACACTCAGCAGAAGGACTGCTGTCATCATTGATTTTTCTTTATTTTTCATCCCTGTATCCTCCTACTTTTCCTGTTCTACGGCAGCATCCAGATAATAGCAAACAACATCAAATTCTACATAGTAATCTTCTTCTGCATCTTCTGTCGCCTCTGTATAAACTTCCGTCAATGCTGTTGTTACCACATCCCTCACAGAATCAAAGCTCCGGAAAGTTTCAATGATTTTTGCAGCCTCTTCATAGCTGGATGCTCTTACCTTAAGTGCAGCTGATTCTCCGTTGGATACCAGTTCCTGCAGATAGGAATCGGAAGGAAGCTTTGTTTCCATTTCGCTTAAGAAAGCTATCAGATTATTGTTTGGATGCTCAGTAATGCGGTACTGCATTGCCACTTCCTCATCCAGACTCTTTAAGCCGTTATAAGAGTTATACAGTTTTTCTGCCTGCTCATACAATGTAATCTTTTCTTTTAAATCCTTCTCAGTCTGCTGTTCTTCCAGATACGGAGGGATAGCCAATGCACACATACCGCCAATTACCACAACCGCAAGTACACCAATCAGAACAGAAAGCTTTCCATAGTCTACTGTAGTTTTTACTTTTGCCTTAGAACCGTCCCCTAAAAGATTAACCGGTTCAAAGGTGGCTCCGATACTTGCCACATACTTGGCAATACTTTCCTGATCTACGGAATGGAAGTAGGAAACACCACCCAGGTTTTTAATCACCTGAGTCTGTATGCCAAGTTCATTGGTAAACAGTTTATTCAGCCCAATGACATCCGCCCCAAGACCCACTAAAATGATACTGGTAATGGGATTGTTTCTGTTCTTGGTATTGTGTAACTCAATTACACGTGCCACATTACTGATGAGCTGGGCAAAGGTATCCGTGATACGTTTTCTGGCCTCCGTCACCGCTTCGCTTTCCCCGGCATTACTTTCCGGCTCAATCATACGGGTACGTTCATTTAAAACCACCTTTACGCATGCTCTCCGGCACATGGTCTGGAATGCTGCTTCATAGGTGTTTTCCGGATACTCCGGCGCCTGTACCATCATGTTAACTGCTCTGTCGATACCGCTTGCTAAGTTACGCTGTAACATCAGTTCTCCGTTACAGATAACGGAAGCAATGGTGGAATCCTCTTCTACTTTTACTACCAATGCCGTTTCCGAACCGCACTCCTCTTTCATAAGCTGGAATACACTGTTGCCGGCATAATCCACATGCTGAATACGTAAGCCGCAGGAAGCTGCCAGCGCTGTATATCCCGCAATCAACTCCTTGCTGGCTGCAATAACCATTACACGAAGCTTATCCGCTTCGCCTTCCGTCTTTACGGTACCGAGTACTACATGTGCCAATTCATATAATGCCAAATCAATAGGGAAATAATCTGTTGCATTTGCACGGATATAGGTGCCTACCTGATTTGTCTTAACAGCAGGAATCATAACCTCTCTTGTAACAATCTTGTTCGAAGAAACAGTAAAAATTGCCTGCTTGGTTGTTATCTTATTATCACTGAGAGCCTTCTTGATTGCCAGGGAGAACTCTACATTTTCCTGTAAAAATCCATCGTTGATTACTCCATTGGGAGTAGGAATTGTAATATACTTATAAAGTTTCGGGTTTTTGGTCTTATAATCCAGTTCACAGATTCGTGTGAAGGAATTGCCAACTTCAATACCAAGTATTTTAGCCATAAAATATCCTTTCTGTCGCTCTCCCAATGACCCCTCACCGGACAAGCACTTTCTTTATTCTTATAATGTTATGCCTAATATTCCCAAATACCATGTCAAAATCTGATTCCCCCATAGCGCCGCTACAAAGACACCGATTGACAGGTACGGTCCCATGGCAAGAACATGGCTTTCTCCGGAAAGCTTCATGCGTATGATGTGGACTACGGAGCCCACGATACACCCCAATAAAAAAGCAAAAATAATTAATTTCCAGCCGACAAACAGTCCGCAGACTGCCATCAGCTTTACATCACCGCCACCAATGGCGGTTCCTTTACTGATTACATACATCAGATACAGTACCACACTGACCGCAAAAAAACCGATTACATGCTCTGACCAGTTGGCTCTGTCAAGTATCGTCCGGCATACTGCCAGGACAAAAATTACATACTGAAATCCCACCGGAATTTCATAAGTTTTAAAATCAATCAAGCTCAATGCCAGTAACGCACTGAAAAGCAGGCAAAGCAAAACTGTCTTTAAGGAAAAGCCTGCTATAAAAAAGGTGAATACATAAAGGATACCGTTCAGCACCTCCAAAATGAGGTGCTGAGCGGATATCTTTGTCTTACACTTCCGGCACTTGCCTCCTAATACCAGATAACTGAAAATAGGGATTAGGTCAAACCATTTCAGCTGATATCCACAATTCTCACAGTGGGAACGTACCTTCACGATACTCTCCTTCCTGGGAACCCTTACGATAACCACATTTAAGAAGCTACCAATCACGATTCCATACAAGAATATAAGAATATACATACTTATCTGTAACATTGTAGGGATGTCATTCATAGGATTGTGCCTTTCTGATTAGTAAGATTTATTTATGGTTTACTTCGTAATAGCCGCCTGTCTGCTTGGGATCCGGCCATACTTCCATACCATTTAAGGTAACTGATTCTACACCATTGTCACCAAGTGTTACTACCCAAGCAGCAGTACCGGGGGTTAACTTAGAATCAGGGAAAGTTGTCATGCTCAGTCCCCAAGCAGAATCAATTGCTGAAATCGGTGAATCAGCGGTTGTAACAACACTGTCTGCAAATGCTACGTTAAATACAGTAGCTACTTCCTGACCGTTGCTGACATCGGTAGATACCTTAGAGTTGTTAACGTACTTTAAATACTGGGGAGCTAACAGACCAACTAATACAGCCATGATAGCAATAACGATAATTAATTCAACGAGTGAAAAACCTTTATTGTCCTTTTTCATATTTGTTCTCCTTCTTTCTTATAAGAAATTTTTTTATCTTAAAAATGGTCCCTACTCCATTTTTAATTCTGATTTTGTAAAAAACTTACATGTGAAAACTTACATTGCATTCAATGTCTCATACATGGTCATCATAGGCATCAGACAGGCGCCGACCAGTACCAGTACGATAGCAGCCAGTACAATGATAATCACCGGCTCCATAGCCGCCATAAAGGATGCTACTGCCGCTTCTACTTCTTCTTCATAGTAGTCTGCCTGCTTGGCAAGCATTTCCTCCGTAGCACCGGTTTCTTCACCAATACGGGTCATGTGGTATACCATGGGTGGGAACAATCCACACTGTTCCAAAGGTCTTGACAATGGCTGACCAATGATGATTTCATTTTTACAGTCCTGCAATGCTTCCTTAAAATACACATTCGGCATAACATTGCTGACAATTTCCACCGCATCTACGAGTGGCACACCGGCTGCCATCAGAGTACTCAGGGTACGCGCCATCTGTGCAGATGCCGTTTTTACTTCCAGATTTTTATAAGCCGGAATAGAAAGCTTCAGTTTATCAAAGAAATGAATACCGGTATCCGTCTCGGCAAACATCTTTACCAATACTACAATAGCTATGATGGCCGGAACCAAAATAAACCATTTTGTAATAATAAAGTTGCTGGCTGCCTGTACGGCTTTCGTCAATGCCGGTAAGTCCGTCCCCAGACTTTCAAACATGGTCGCATAGTTGGGAATAACTACTACCAACATAACCACAACCACTGCCAAGGCTACGATACATACCGCTACAGGATAAATCATGGCTTTTTTTACCATAGCCGATGTCTTGGCTGATTTTTCGAACTGGGTAGCCATACGTTCCAGTGCCACATCCAAACTACCGGAAGCTTCACCGGCTTCTACCATATGTACCATCAGAGACGGGAAAATCTTGGGGTACATAGCAAGTGAGCTTGCCAATGTTTCGCCCTTTTCCACGCTGACCCTGACGCCCTCTGCAGCTTCACGCAGCCGGTCATTTTCCGTCTGTTCTGTCAGCATCTTTAAGGCCTCTGAGATGGTAACACCTGCCTTTGTCATGCTGACAAACTGTCTGCAGAAAACGCTCATATCTCGGGGCTTGGGATAGCCGCCAACTTTAATATTGATATCCTTTGTCAGTGCTGACTGGGGCTTGATGCTGATAACCTGTATACCCTGTTTTTTCAGGGCCTGTCTTGCAGCTTCAATATTGTCTGCTTCCACACTGCCCTTAATTTCTTTTCCTGCGCTATTCAGCGCTTCATAACCATAAGCTGCCATGTATCCTCCTTGTACGCCCCTCTATATTAGGAATCGAATGAAACCTTCATCATCTCATTGACGGAGGTAATGCCGTCAAGTACCAACTGGGTAGCGCTCATACGTAAGGTATTCATACCTTCCTTAATTGCAATGTCCTTGATTTCCTCCGCATCACCGTTTTTACTGATGACATGCCGGAGAGCCGGGGACATTTCCATGATTTCATATACACCGATACGGCCTTTATATCCCATGTTGTCACACTGGAAACAGCCGCAGGGTTCATAGATTTCATAGTCCTGGTCTTCTTTCAGACCCATGATTTCTTTTTCTTCTTCATTGGCAAGTCTTGCTTTCTTGCATGCCGGACACAGACGACGTACCAGACGCTGTGCAATAACACCAACCGTGGAGTCTGCAATCAGATAAGGCTCGATACCCATATCCGCCAGACGGGTGATGGTACTTGCTGATGAGTTGGTATGCAGAGTACTTACAACCAAGTGACCGGTGATAGATGCCTGTACGGCAATGGATGCGGTCTCCTGGTCACGGATTTCACCGATCATGATGATATCCGGGTCCTGACGTAAGATAGAACGTAAGGCGCTTGCAAAGGTAAGGTCTGCTTTCGGGTTGACATGTACCTGGTTGATACCGTCGATATTGGCTTCGACAGGGTCTTCAACGGTGATAATGTTTACATATTCTGTATTTAATTCGCTTAATGCGGTATACAGTGTCGTTGATTTACCACTACCGGTAGGACCGGTAACAAGAATAATGCCGTGCGGGTTCTTCAAAATGTGGTCGAAACGTTTCATTTCTTCCGGTCGGAATCCCAGCTTACTCTTTTCTCTGTTGAGTGCCGTCTTGGAAGCAAGACGCATAACGATTTTTTCGCCGTATACGGTAGGAAGTACGGATACACGGATGTCGTATTCCAGTCGGTCAACCATCTGTGTAATACGGCCGTCCTGCGGTTTTCTCTTTTCAGAGATATCCATACCGCCGATAATCTTGATACGTGCGGACAGTGCCGGCATAATCTTGATATCGTATTTGCCCTTTTCATACAGGGCACCGTCGATACGGTAGCGGACACGAACCGACTTTTCCATCGGCTCGATATGTATATCGGAAGCTCTCTGACGGGCTGCCTTTTCAATCATTTCCTTAACCAGGACTACGATAGGGGAATTGTTGATGTCATCATTGATTTCTTCACTAATGTCGTCATCACCGAATTTTTCCTTCGCGTACTCCTCCAGTGCGGATGCCACTTCATCGGAGCCGTAGAATTTATCGATTGCCACCATTACGCTTCGCGGAGTTGCAATCAAAGGCTCTATCTGACAGCCGGTGATAATAGAGATGTCGTCCATTGCATTGACATCCAGAGGATCTGCCATGGCTACACGCAGGATATTGATATTGTCCTCTGCAAATTCTATCGGCAGAACCTGTGATTTTTTTAATACCGATGACGGAACTAAGTTCTGTACATCCGGTGAAATTGTAATATTGGAAAGATCGATAATGGGATAGCCTAACTGTGCACCTAAAATCTGTGCAATGAGGTCTTCTGTAATAAGTCCCTTATCAATCAGAAGTTCACCTAACTTCTTGCCGGAAGTTTTCTGTTCTTCCAGTGCCTGCTGTAACTGTTCTTCCGTAATGGCATTGCTCAGTACCAGAGCTTCACCTAAACGGATTTTTTTGCCTGTATATCTCGCCATTTTATATACCGTCCCCAAGTAATGTATTACTTCTTACATTGTATCTTTTTACGTACATTTTTGCAACTCTTTTTATGCATTTTATACGAAAAATTTTATTTTTAGAACAGCTTTTCATACATATTTTCAGGGGCCTGTGCATATTGGATTGCCATATCCCTGGTAATAACACCGTCAAAGTAAAGCTGTACGATTGCATCGTCCATGGTCATCATACCCATTTTGCGATTGGTCTGCATAATATTGGGCAGCTGATAGGTCTTGCTTTCACGGATCAGGTTGCGCGCAGCATGAATGGCATGCAGTACTTCAAACGCTGCTACTCGTCCATGTCCGTCCGATGTCGGAATCAGCTGCTGGGAAATGATTGCTTCCAATACGCTGGCAAGCTGGATACGGATCTGCTGCTGCTCGTGAGGCGGGAATACGTCGATAATACGGTCTACGGTACTTGCCGCGCCGATGGTATGTAAGGTGGATAAAACCAGGTGACCGGTTTCTGCCGCGGTGATGGCGATACTGATGGTCTCCAGGTCACGCATTTCTCCTACAAGAATAACATCCGGGTCTTCACGGAGAGCGGCACGGAGGGCATTTGCATAGTTGCCGGTATCGCTGCCCACTTCTCTCTGGTTTACCATGGACATCTTGTGATGATGCATGTATTCGATAGGGTCCTCCAGTGTGATGATGTGCGCATCACGGTTGGTATTGATCTTATCGATAAGGGCCGCCAGTGTGGTGGACTTACCGCTACCGGTAGGACCCGTTACCAGAATCAGACCTCTTTTTCTTGTATATAAATCTACAACCGACTCAGGAATGCCCAACTGCTCCGGTGTGGGAATATCGGTACCTACCAGACGGAGAGCCAGTGCTGCGGAACCTCTCTGTTTGAATACGTTGACACGGAATCTGGCGTAGTTCGGCATGGAATAGGATAAGTCGTTTTCACCCTTCTCATCAAATACTGCTTTTTGTTGGGGTGTCATAACGTAAGTGGCTATTGCCATCGTTTCCTCCGGGGTAAGTACCGGATAATTGGTAGCCATCAGTCTACCGTTTACACGTAAGATGGGCGGTACGCCTACTGTAAAATGAACGTCACTGGCGCCAAGCTCTATCGCTAACTGCAATACTTCATCAATTGATACCATGTCTGTCTCTCTCCTGTGTCTTTTATTTTACGGTAAATTCACGTTAAATACATTTATACCATGTATTTTTTCATGTGATCTATCGTTTTCTTACATTAAATGCTTTTTTCAGACATTACCCTTATTATAATTTCCGGGAAAATGCCTGTCAACTGCATTTCATCGACAATCCTAAAATTGTATCTATAATTATACAATAACCCTCTGTCATTTACAAGAAAAAGGTTAAGAACGTATTAAAAATGTATAAAATTGTATGAAAATCAGTTTGTGTTTTTGGTACTTTTTTTCATATAAAAAAGGCCCTCCCTATAGGGGAGAGCCTTTTTTGCAATCTGTCATTTTCGTATGACTGATTTTACTTATAGTTTACAATCTTTCCGAAATCTTCCTTTAAGGAAGCGCCGCCTACAAGGCCGCCATCGATGTCTGCCTGTGCAAACAGTTCGGGAGCGCTTGCTGCAGATACGGAGCCGCCGTACTGGATACGGATGGCTGCTGCGGTCTGCTCATCGTAGATTTCACCGATGCATGCACGGATAGCCGCGCAAACTTCCTGTGCCTGCTCTGTGGTTGCTACTTTGCCGGTTCCGATTGCCCAGATGGGTTCGTAAGCGATAACTGCTGTCTTTGCCTGATCTGCGGTTACGTTTAAGAACGCAATCTTAATCTGCTGGCGGATCCAGTCAATGGTGATGCCCTGTTCTCTCTGAGTCAGGGATTCGCCGCAGCAGATGATGGGGGTAAGACCATGCTCAAATGCTTTCAGAACCTTCTTATTTACGGTTTCATCAGTTTCTGCAAAGTATTCTCTTCTTTCGGAATGTCCGATAATAACGTATTTTACGCCTGCATCTGTCAGCATGTTGGGGGAAATTTCACCGGTGAATGCACCTTTTTCTTCAAAGTACATATTCTCGGCACCGATTTCAATGTTGGTTCCCTTTGCTGCTTCGACAGCGGGAATGATATCGATAGCGGGTACGCAGAATACTACATCTGCATCCTCTGTTACTACCAGGGGTTTTAATTTTTCAATTAATGCTACGGCTTCACTGGGAGTCATGTTCATTTTCCAGTTGCCGGCAATGATTTTCTTTCTTGCCATATCAGTTGTCCTCTCTTATTTGTCGTCTGCTGCTGCTACGCCGGGAAGTACCTTGCCTTCCAGGAACTCTAAGGAAGCGCCGCCGCCGGTAGAAATGTGAGACATCTTGTCTGCAAATCCGAGCTGGTTAACGGCTGCTGCAGAGTCACCTCCGCCGATAATGGTGGTTGCGTCGGTATCAGCCAATGCCTTTGCTACTGCAATGGTACCTGCTGCAAGAGTAGGATTTTCAAATACGCCCATAGGTCCGTTCCATACAACGGTCTTTGCGTTCTTAACAGCATCTGCGAAAAGCTTCTGGGTCTTGGGACCGATATCGCAGCCTTCTCTGTCTGCAGGCATATTGGTTACATCGTAGGTTTCTACTTCTACGGGAGCATCGATCGGGTTGGGGAAGTCAGCGATGGTTACGGCATCTATGGGAAGAAGCAGGTTCTTGCCAAGCTTCTTAGCCTTTTCCATCATTTCCTTGCAGTAATCAAGCTTGGTATCGTCAACTAAGGACTTACCGATTTCATAACCCTGTGCCTTTAAGAAGGTGTAAGCCATACCGCCGCCGATAATCAGGGTATCGCACTTCTCAAGCAGGTTGGAGATTACGTTTAACTTGTCTGCTACCTTTGCACCGCCGAGGATTGCTACGAAAGGTCTTACGGGATTTTCTACTGCATTGCCGAGGAAGTTGATTTCCTTCTGCATTAAGTAGCCGACTACATTTTCGCCGCCCTTTGCCTTGATGAATTTGGTAACGCCCTCTACGGAAGCATGTGCTCTGTGGGAAGAACCGAATGCGTCACACACATACAGATCTGCAAGGTCTGCCAGTTCTTTGCTGAATTCTTCGCCGTTCTTGGTTTCTTCTGCTCCGCGGAAACGGGTATTCTGAAGAAGAATAACATCTCCTTCTTTCATTTCTGCTACAGCTTCGGTTGCTGCTGCACCGGTTACATTGTAATCGGAAATAAATTTAACGGGCTTGCCAAGCTTTTCGGAAAGTCTCTCTGCAACAGGTGCAAGAGATTCGCCTTCGTTGGGGCCGTTCTTTACTTTTCCTAAGTGGGAGCAAAGGATAACCTTGCCGCCGTCATTGATTAACTTCTGAATGGTGGGAAGTGCTGCTACAATACGGGTTTCGTCTGTAATCTTGCCTTCCTTTAAGGGTACGTTGAAGTCACATCTTACAAGTACTCTCTTTCCTTTTGCGTTGATATCATCAACGGATTTCTTATTAAGTCCCATAATGTTACCTCCATTTTTTATTTCCACTTTTACCCGTGGACATGGACTTACCCATAAAAAAGAGGTCCGGTCCTAAAAGACCGGACCTCTGATAGGTCTTTATTTCGGGCTGATGCCCTATCGAACTCTGTGCAATCAGGCTGTCTGATTATGCAAGTTCGCTGAAGTACTTAATAGTACGAACCATCTGGCTGGTGTAGCTGTTTTCGTTGTCATACCAGGAAACAACCTGTACTAAGGAGTTGCCGTCTTCCATGTTGGAAACCATGGTCTGGGTTGCATCGAAGATAGAACCATAGGTGCTTCCTACGATATCGGAAGATACGATTTCGTCTTCATTGTAATCGAAGGATTCGGTCTTAGCTGCCTTCATAGCTGCGTTGATTTCTTCCTTTGTTACTTTGCCCTTAACAACTGCTACTAAGATGGTGGTAGATCCGGTAGGGGTCGGTACACGCTGTGCAGAACCGATCAGCTTGCCGTTCAGTTCGGGAATTACAAGGCCGATTGCCTTTGCAGCACCGGTAGAGTTGGGAACGATGTTGCAAGCGCCTGCACGGCTTCTTCTTAAATCGCCCTTTCTCTGAGGTCCGTCAAGGATCATCTGGTCACCGGTATAAGCATGTACGGTGGTCATGATACCGCTCTGGATAGGAGCGAAATCGTTCAGAGCCTTAGCCATGGGTGCTAAGCAGTTTGTTGTACAGGAAGCTGCGGAGATAACGGTATCTTCGGGCTTCAGTGTGTTGTGGTTTACATTGTATACGATGGTAGGAAGATCATTTCCTGCAGGAGCAGAGATAACAACCTTACGAGCGCCTGCTGCGATATGAGCACTTGCTTTTTCTTTGGAGGTGTAGAAACCGGTACATTCCAGAACTACGTCTACCTTTAATTCTCCCCAAGGAAGTTTGGAAGCGTCTGCTTCTTTGTAAATGGTAATGGTCTTGCCGTTTACAGTGATGTTGTCTTCACCGGCTACAACAGAATCAGCATATTTGTACTTACCCTGTGAAGAGTCATACTTCAACAGATGTGCAAGCATCTTAGGGCTTGTTAAATCGTTGATTGCTACTACTTCGTAACCTTCTGCATCAAACATCTGTCTGAATGCAAGACGACCAATACGGCCGAAACCATTAATTGCTACTCTTACTGACATTTTAGTTTCCTCCTGAATATCTTTCTTTATTGCAATCAGTTTATGATTGTCAAAACTTTATCAACAAGGCTATTTTACCTAATTCCTTTCCATAATTCAAGATAAAAATGGAATTTTTTTATTTTTTCTGATACAATACCTGTAAAAGTACAGGAAGGAATGAAATTTATGTCAATTTTAGCTGATCAGCATCTGCACTCTTCCTTTTCCGGAGACAGTACGGAGCCCATGGAAAACATCGCGGAAGCCGCTCTGAAGAGAGGACTTGCCCACATCACTTTCACGGAGCATATGGATATGGGGTATCCTGTCACGGAGGACACTCCCGAAGGAACCTTTCTTCTGAATGCAGATTCTTATATTTACGATTTTCTCAGAACACGTTTTAAATACGACGGCAGGCTTAGTGTCCGGCTCGGCGTGGAAATCGGGCTGGACCCCCGTTTCATCAAGGAGCTGAATACCTTTGCCGGCACGCACGAATACGATTTTATCATCGGTTCCACCCACCTGGCAAACGGTCATGACCCCTACTATCCCGATTTTTTTGAAGGTCGCAGTGAGGAAGAAGCCTTCCGGGAATATTTCCTGGCGGAGCTTGAGAATTTAAGAACATTTGATTTTTATGATGTTGCCGGACACTTAGACTACTGCGTCCGTTACGGCAAGGAAAAGGACCGGAATTATTCCTATGATAAATACAAGGATATCCTGGACGAAATACTCTCCGTTCTTTTAAAAAAGGAAAAGGGGCTGGAGCTTAACACCGGAAGTCTGAGGAGCGGTACTAAGGACGTAAGTCCCTGCCGGGAGCTGCTTGCACGTTATCACGAACTGGGTGGCAGTCTGATTACCGTCGGCTCCGATGCCCACAAGGCTTCTGATGTGGCATCCGATTTTTCCCTTGCCTCGGAAATTTTAACGGACTGCGGTTTCAAATACTACTGCATCTACGAAAAGCACCAGCCGGTTTACATGAAATTGTAACTGTCATTTTCTTTGTGTGTCCGGAATATAATATGGAAAAAAGTAAGGTGACCCCATGCTTTTTTGCAGAAACCGGACTTTTATCAAAGGCACTCTCATTCTCACGTTGACAGGACTTTTAAGCCGTGTCATCGGCTTCTTTTACCGTATTTATCTTTCTCGTCTGTTTGGCGAGGAGGGCATGGGCATTTACCAGCTTTTAAGCCCGGTACTTGCCCTTTCTTTTTCTCTGTGCGCCGCAGGCATACAGACTGCCATTTCCAAATATGTGGCGGCAAGTGTGGCAAAGGGAAACTGCAAGGACAGCTACCGCTATCTTTTTACCGGTTTGTTTCTGTCCCTGCTTCTCTCCGTTCCCTGCATGCTTCTTCTGCTGATGTTTTCGGATTTTGTCGCCGTACATTTTCTTTTAGAGGCAAGGACGGCTTCCATGCTGCGTATCATCGCCCTGTCCATCCCTGCCGGTGCCGTACATTCCTGTATTAACGGCTATTATTACGGTATCAAGAAAACCATGCTTCCTTCCTCCACACAGTTAATTGAACAGTTCATGCGTTTTTTTTGTGTTCTGGCAGCGGATTTTCTTGCCCGCCGGTCTCATACGGTTCCTCATATCAACGCTGCTGTTGTGGGTCTTGTGGTGGGCGAATGCGCCGCCATGTTAATTTCCCTGCTTGCCATCTATTTCCGGTTTTACCGGGAGGAAGCCGGTGCCGGGAAGTCCTCTCTGCCGTGTCCAAACGCAGGTGGCGGGAGGCACGCTATGCCAATGTCAAACGCAGGTGCGTTTGGCATCTCCCGTTTTCATGCCGTCAAGAATCTGCTGGTACTGGCTTTTCCGCTTACCGTCAGCCGCATTGTGGTAAACCTTTTGCAGAGTGTGGAGGCAGTTGCCATTCCTTCCCGTCTCTGCCGGTACGGCTATGACTCCGTGACGGCGTTAAGTGTCTACGGAGTGCTTACCGGTATGGCGCTCCCGCTTTTATTTTTCCCGAATGCGCTGACCGGTTCCATGTCCCTTCTGCTTCTTCCCATGGTTTCGGAGGCCGACGCCAGGGGCAATACAGATGCAGTTAAAAATACTACCTTAAAAACCATTTATTCCTGCCTTCTATTAGGCGCTGCCTGTACTTTGTTTTTCTTTTTGTCCGGGCCGCTTTTAGGTCGTTTTCTTTTCCACAGTGAGCTTGCCGGCCGCTACATACGTTCCTTGAGTCTGCTCTGTCCTTTTTTATACCTGTGCACCACTTTATCCGGCATCCTTCACGGTCTGGGAAAAGCCGTCAGTGTCTTTTTTGTCAATGTATTTTCCCTATCCCTGCGGCTTTTGTTTGTATTTTTCCTGATACCCGCATTCGGTATTGACTGCTATATTTTATCCATGGTTTTAAGCCAGCTTCTCAGCGCTTTTTTCTATCTCTTCCTGTTATATCGGAAATGGAACTGACCAAAAGTTTGATTTTTCTTATGCTTCTTCGGCGTTTTTCTTGCACGATAACGGCATTTAGTATATAATGCACTCGAAAAAAACACAAAGGAAGAGGTATTCGACATGTATGAATTTATCCGTAAATTACCAACCCCTGAGGAAATTAAAGAACAGTTTCCGGTATCTCCCGAGCTCATTGCCTTAAAGAAACAGCGCGATGCGGAAATCCGCGACGTCTTTACCGGAAAAAGCAATAAATTTCTCCTGATCATCGGTCCCTGCTCTGCAGACAACGAAATTGCAGTCTGCGACTACGTGACGAGGCTGGCAAAGGTAAACGAAAAAGTAAAAGACAAACTGATTCTTATTCCCAGAATCTACACCAATAAACCCCGGACCACCGGTGAAGGCTACAAGGGCATTGTTTCCCAGCCCGACCCCGAAAAGAAGCCTGACTTCTTAGCCGGTCTGATTGCCATGAGAAAAATGCAGATTCATGCCATGGAAGAAAGCGGTCTGACTGCAGCGGATGAAATGCTTTATCCGGAAAACTGGCCTTATGTTTCCGACCTGCTCTCCTATGTGGCCATCGGAGCGCGTTCCGTAGAGGACCAGCAGCACAGACTTGCCTGCAGCGGCTTTGATGTTCCCGCCGGTATGAAAAATCCGACCAGCGGCGACCTTTCCGTTATGTTAAACTCTGTATACGCCGCACAGCATGCGCATTCTTTCATCTTCCGCGGCTACGAAGTAAAGACTTCCGGCAATGACCTGACTCATACCGTTCTGCGCGGTGCCACCAACAAGCACGGCCAGAATCTTCCCAACTATCACTATGAAGACTTAAATACTCTTCTTAGCCTGTATGGGGAAAGAGATTTGAAAAATCCTGCCTGCGTCATTGATACGAACCACTCCAACTCCAACAAGAAATTCGAGCAGCAGATCCGTATTGCCAAAGAGGTTATGCACTCCCGCAAGTTAAGCGCAGATATTCACAACCTGGTTAAGGGTCTGATGATTGAAAGCTATATAGAGGACGGCTGCCAGAAAGTTGGCGAAGGCATTTACGGTAAATCCATTACCGATCCCTGTCTCGGCTGGACATCCACCGAAAAGCTCATTTATGAAATTGCTGATTATGAATAAATGTTTGCACGAATAGGCAATGGAGTTTTCCACTATAAGCAGTCTTTTATAAATACGCATAATAAAAACTCTTCCGTCTTTCAGCAGATGGAGGAGTTTTTTATTGCTTATACCCAATCCATTCCTTAAAAATGCCCTGTGAAGATTTTCCACAGGGCATTGAAACATTTTTTATTATTTTCTTACCGGAATTTTCTTCCGGATATCCGCCAGTCTGTTTAGGGCTTCATTCAGTGTTTCGTCTTTCTTGGCGAAATGCAGACGGATTAAATTGTTGACAGGTTCCTTAAAGAAGCTGGAACCGGGCACCGCGCCCACTCCCACATCTCTTGCCAGGACTTCACAGAATTCCAGATCCGACGCAAAACCGAATTCTCCGATATCGAGGAGAATATAATATGCACCCTCCGGTACCGTATGGGCAATGCCGATGTCATCCAGTCCCTTTAAGAACAAATCGCGCTTGCTCGTGTATTTCTCCTGTAAATCCTTGTAATATTGCTCGCCAAACTTAAGTCCCGTAACCGCCGCTTCCTGCAAGGGCGCCGCTGCTCCCACGGTCAGGAAATCGTGAACCTTCTTTGCCACCTCAATAATTTCGGGCGGAGCAATGATATAACCCAGACGCCAGCCGGTGATGGAGTAGGTCTTGGACAGGGAACTGCAGGAAATGGTTCTTTCCCACATACCGGGCAGGGATGCAAAATAAATATGCTTGTTGGGCTCGTAAACAATGTGCTCATAAACCTCATCCGTGATGACATAAGTATCGTATTTTTTTGCCAGTTCTGCTATGAAGGTCAGTTCCTCGAGAGTAAATACCTTGCCGCAGGGATTGGACGGATTGCAGAGAATAAGTGCCTTGGGATGCTGCTTAAAAGCGGCTTCCAGCTCATCCGGATTAAAATGGAAGGCAGGCGGATACAGGGGCACGTAAATAGGCTGTGCGCCGGAGAGAATGGTATCCGCTCCATAGTTTTCATAAAAAGGAGAAAAAATAACTACCTTGTCGCCGGGGTCTGTGACTGTCATCATAGCTGCCATCATGGCTTCGGTGCTGCCGCAGGTTACTACGATTTCTCCGTTGGGGTCAATGGTTCTGCCCATGAGACGGGACTGTTTTTCTGCCAGCGCTTCCCGGAAATTCTGGGCGCCCCAGGTAATGGAATACTGGTGGTAGTTTTCATGGGACACCTCCGCCAGCCTGTCGAGGATTTCCTTCGGCGGGTCAAAATCGGGAAAACCCTGTGATAAATTGACGGCCCCGTATTGCAGGGATACTCTCGTCATCCGCCGGATAACAGAGTCCGTAAAATCCTTGGTACGTTCTGATAATTTCTGCATGGTAAACACTCCTATTTCTTTTCCAGTATGTAAGACTTTTTATCGTTCAAAATATGCTTCGGGTCGAGGGCATCCTTAATCCGGTTCATAACCTCCAGATTTTCTCCGGATGTTTCCCGTAAAAAGTACCGGCGTTTGCTGATGCCAATGCCATGTTCCCCGGAAGTAATGCCGCCTAATTCGTATGCCTTATGGTATGCTTTGTCCATATTGGCTTTCAGCTCCTTGTGCCAGGTTTTTAAATCCCTGTCTCCGCGGACCACGCACAGATGCACGTTGCCGTCTCCCGCATGCCCGAAGCTTACCATCTGCATGCCGGTCTCTTTATCCAGCTTGTTAATGAAGGAAATAAATTCCGCTGTTTTGTCTATGGGCACCACGATGTCCACCGGCTCCTGTTCGGAAAATACCTCCACAGCCTTCACCAACGCGCCTCTGACCTTCCAGATGTCTGCCGCAGACGGAATAACATTTGACGGATTCTGTACAGTATCCGTCAGGGGCAGGTATGCCAGTGCGCCGCCGTCCAGTGCGAGCTTGCGGATGCGTTCCGCATTCTCCCGTACCTCGGTGGTATGTCCGTCAAAGGTAAGTAAAATATAGGATCCGGCTTCCGGATAAGGATATTTCACACTCAAGAAATCCTCTCCCAATTTTACCACTTTCCGCTCCATAAATTCAACCGCCGTCGGATTGGCATTGGCTCTCAGTAGCGAAAGAACGCTTCTGATGCCGGTTTTCAAATCCGGATAAGGCACAAGCACGCTCAAAGAAGTCTCCGGTTTGGGGATAAGCTTCAGAATGCATTTGGTAATCACTGCCAGTGTGCCTTCGGAACCGATGTAGAGATTTTTTAAGGAAAGTCCGCTGGCATCCTTCACATTTTTGCCGCCCGCGGTAAGAACACTGCCGTCCGCCGTTACCACTTCCAGCCCTCTCACATAGTCCCTGGTAACACCGTATTTTACGGCGCGCATACCGCCTGCGTTGGTGCTGATGTTGCCGCCGACGGAAGACGCCTTTTCGCCCGGGTCAGGAGGATAAAACAGTCCCCTTTCTTCCACATATTTCTGCAAATCCTGTAAAAGAAGTCCCGGCTGCACGGTAATGGTCATGGTGTTTTCATCCAGTTCCAGTATCTTGTCCATATGGGAAAAATCTAAAATAATGCCGCCGTCCACAGGTACCGTGGAGCCAACCAGATTGGTGCCCGCTCCTCTCGGTGTCACCGGTATGTCATGCTTGTGCGCATATTTTAGGATTTTGCTGACTTCTTCCGTACTCTGCGTAAAAACAAGTGCTGCCGCTTCTCCCTTCAACCTTCCCAACGTATCGCTCAAATACTTCTCCGGGATGTCATGCGCTACAATGCGTTTTTTGTCCGGGATAATCTCTTTTAATTTTTTCAAAAGCTTTTCCTTATCCATTCTTACACCTTCTTATTTTACGCAGGCTGCGTTTTTACAGGTTTCTCATGCCGTCTGTGCTTTCACCGGCTGCGCCTTTATAGGATGTTCCCGCCGTCTGTGCTTTCACCGGCTGCGCTTTTACAGTGTCAGCGCCAGGTGGTAATTTTCATCCATGGTTCTGCAGGATGCCGCAAACTGTTCCTGTTCTTTTTCGTTCAAATCCAGTTCGATGATTTCCGCCACACCGTCTTTGTTTAAGCGGGTGGGAACACTGGCATACACACCTTTTTGTCCGTATTCTCCGCTTAAAAGCACGGATACGGGAAGAATGCGGTTTTCATCACCGAAAATAGCTCTTACCACTTCCGCAATAGAAGCGCCGATGCCGAATTCCGTGGAGCCTTTTCCGCCTAAAATAATCCAGCCGCCGGCTTTGCCTGCCGCGGCGAGCTCCTCTAAATTAAGCTTTCCGTAGGTATCCGGGTATTCTTCCATCAGCTTAAATAACGGTTTGCCGGCAATGGTTACGGTGGACCAGGGAACCATCTGGCTTTCGCCGTGTTCGCCGAGTGCATAACCGTATACGGATTTCTGGTCGATGCCGGTTGCCTGTGCCACTGCCCTGCGCAGTCTGGCCGAGTCAAGCGTAGTGCTGGTGGATAAAATTCTTTCCGGCGCCCAGTCAAGCACATGCTGCAGATAATGGGTTACCACATCCGCCGGATTGGAAATATTTAAGATAATGCCCTTGAAACCGGAACTGCGGATGTTCTCGGCTACGTCCTTGATAATGGCAATGGTCTGGCGCAGGGTGTCCATACGTGTCTGTCCCTTGCTCATGTCGGGAAGCGGTCCTGCCGCTACAATCATCAAATCCGCATCCTTCGCATCGCTGTAATCTCCCGCTCTCACAATGGCTCTTTTCTGCAGGTATACGGTGGAGTCGAAAATGTCCAGCGCCTGTGCTTCCGCCTTCTTTACATCTACATCAATATATACGATTTCTTCCGCAAGCCCCTGGGAAACCAGTGCGTAGCCTGCGTGGGAGCCCACATGTCCCGCTCCTATGATAATGATTTTTCTGTTCTGTAATGCCATTTTTATCCCTTCCTCTCTACAATCGGCAATCCGTCTTCTGCCGTCAATCAATGACGGTTCTTCTTTACTACGATATTACCGATAACCTGAATGATACTGACCAAAATAAATACTACGATAACGGTTACCCAGGTAACATCCGTCATGTTTCTGTCGTGACCGTAACGGATGGCGAAATCACCTAAACCTCCGGATCCGACCGCACCTGCCATGGCGGTAAGACCTACCAGGCTGATAGCGGTAATGGTGGTGCCCCTGGCAATGGCTGCCACGCTTTCCCTTAAGTACACACGGAAAATGATTTCCAGAGGACCGGAGCCCATGGACAGAGCTGCTTCAATGAGTCCCGGATCCGTTTCCGCCAGTGCGCTTTCCACCTGTCTGGAGAAGAAAGGCACCGTACCCATAATCAGGGGGACAATGGCGCCGGGCACGTTAATAGCAGTGCCCATGATGGCTCTTGACAGGGGAATGACCCATGTCAGTAAAATGATGAACGGAATGGAGCGGAAAAAGTTAATCAGCTTGTCCAAAATCTGGTACAGCACTTTGTTTTCAAGGATGCCGCCCGGCTTTGTCACTACGATGATAATTCCTAATATGAGCCCCAGTACAAAGGCAATGCTGCCTGACCAGACCACCATTACAAGGGTATCCTTGATTGCTGCCAGAAAATCCGGAAGCTTGTTCATAACATTGGGAATGATTTTATTCAGCAGCTCTGCCATCTTTGATTACCTCCACTCCTACATTTTTCTCCTTCAGGTAGGTGAGCGCCTGCTCCACCTTGTCCTTGTCGCCGCTGACTATGGCAACCGTACCGCCAATCGGCGCATTCTGCACGATTTCCACATCTGCGAATATAATATTTAAGATAATTCCGAACTTTTCCGTCACCGCAGAGATCAGTGGCTCGGAAGCATTCTTTTCTATGTAAGAAAGTCTCACGATGAGTTCGCCGGGTTTCAGCGCCACAACAGGTGACCCCGCCTCCACCAGTTCCTCAATCTTCTGCAGATTGGAAGTGGTCTTGATGAAATCTCTGGTAACCTTGTTCTGCGGAGTAGCGAAAATAGAAAATACCTCGCCCTCCTCCACAACATTGCCGTGGTCCATAACCGCAACCCGGTTGCAGATTTCCTTTACCACATCCATCTCATGGGTAATCACCACAATGGTGATGCCGAGGGTTTCATTGACCTTCTGCAACAGCTTCAGGATGGACTTTGTAGTCTGGGGGTCCAGCGCGGAGGTCGCTTCGTCGCAAAGTAAAATCTTCGGGTCGTTTGCCAGCGCTCTTGCAATTGCCACTCTCTGCTTCTGTCCGCCGGACAACTGGCTGGGATACGCATTCTCCTTTTCCGAAATTCCCACCAGATCCAACAGATTGTGGACCTTGTCGGCTATCTCCTGCTTGGAAAGTCCGCTTCCCTTTAAGGGATATGCCACATTGCCGAATATTGTCCGGGACGGCATCAGATTAAAATGCTGGAAAATCATGCCGATTTTCTTTCTTGCCTTTCGTAATTCCTTTGCAGACAAAGCGGTTATTTCTTTATCATCCACGGTAACCGTTCCCGAGGTAGGTCTTTCCAGCAGATTGATGCATCTTACCAGAGTCGATTTGCCGGCGCCGGAAAATCCGATAATTCCGAAAATGTCGCCGTCATGGATGGTAAGGTTTACATCCTTTACTGCCTGAACTTCCTTTCCTCCGTCTATAAAAGTTTTGCTGATATTCTGTAATGTAATCACCTGCGTTCTCTCCTTTCGATGCCTTATCCTATCACACCCTTTTTCTTTGCGCTAATATCCGCTAAATATGGCGTGTAATAGTTTGAACCTATAGCTCCCTTGTTAAAAACACTATAACCGATTGTTGCAAATTGCCTTGACGGCGGAATTTTGGTTCTTTATAATACACTTAACCTATTAACTTTGTAGGAAAACCAAGGGTTTTTAACCTCATGCCAATATAAAAGGAGATTTTTTATGATTCAGGAAAAGCGTGTATGGGAACTTTTTTCAGAACTGGTTTCCATTGACAATCCTTCTCTCAGAGAAGAAAAAATGTGCGAAAGAATAAAAATTTTTTTAGAAAATTTACAAATTCCTTACGAAGAGGACGATACCGGAAGCAAAATCGGCGGCACCACCGGCAATCTTTATGCGTATGTAGAAGGCGACAATTCCCTTCCTCCCCTTCTTTTTTCTGCCCATATGGACTCCGTCAACCCCGCCGTGGGTAAAAAAGCCGTTTTGCACGAAGACGGCACCATTACCGCAGGCGGCAGCACCGTGCTCGGCGCTGATGACCTTTCCGGTGTCTGCGCCATTCTCGAAGCACTGACTTCTTTAAAGGAAGACGGAAAACCGCACCGCCCGCTGGAGCTGTTGTTTGATGTGGCGGAGGAAACCTACTGCGCCGGTATCAGGCAGTTTGATTTTTCCCGCTTAAAATCCAAAGAAGCCTATGTTTTTGATTTAACCGGCGATATCGGCGGGGCTGCCTATCAGGCGCCTGCCATTGTTTCCTTTACGGTCGGTTTCACCGGTAAAGCAACACATGCCGCTTTTTCCCCGGAGGAAGGCATTCATGCCATCAAGGCCGCCGCTCTTGCGGTAACCGCCATCCCCTGCGGGCATGTGGGCGAAACTACCGTCAATATCGGTACCATTAAAGGCGGCGAAGCCGATAATGTTGTGCCCGCTTTCTGTGAACTCACAGGAGAGGTCCGCGGCTTTGACAACGATGTGGTATTTGCACAGCTTGATGCCATTCGCGGTATTGTGGAAAAAATTGCTTCCGATACCGGTACTGCCGTAAACTTTTCCACCAATCCGCTCTGTCTTGCCTACCGTGTGGACCCGAAAAGTCCGGTAGCCAACCGTTTTAAGAGGGCTTGTACTTCTGTGGAGCTTAAAGACAAGCTGCATATTACCTACGGCGGCAGCGACAACAATCACTTCTACCCCCACGGACTGAACGGTCTGGTGGTTGCCTCCGGTATGAATAACTGCCACGGCTGCGGAGAATACAGCAGGCTTTCCGACCTGACCGCCGCTGCGAAGCTGGCGCAGGCGCTGATGCTGAGCCGGGAGTAAAACCTCCGGATGCTTCCAGGCCAGGCTTAAAATTGCCGGGCACCCTCAGGCAGGGAGTAAGCTGTGCCGGATTCTAAAATACCCTCAGCAATCCTCCTACAATACCGGGGCTTATGTAGCCTTCTATCAGACACCCTGTCGTAAGAGCGGCAAGCCCCGCCAGGTACTGCACCGCTTTTTTCCGTATTTCCCGGTTTCTGTCACCGGGGTATTCTTCCGTATAATATAACGTTCTGCACAGTTCCCTGCTCCATTCCAGAAAGAGGATGGACACCGGCAGATAGATAAGTCCCTGTGGAAATGTGCCTGCCATAATCAGGAAAATTCCTTTGAGACCGTACTGCAGGACGGAGGCGACGCACAGCATGCCGAAAGAAATACCCATCCACACGCAGCAGGTGTAGGTAGCCACCATGCCGAGCCAGGTGGTGGACAGCACAATCAGTATCAGGAAAATGAGCAGCCGCTCCCGCAGGACATAAAAAAAGAATGCCTTTTTGTCAATAGCAGCATATTTCAGTTCATATAACAGCTCCGGATTCAGGATTCCGCCTGATTTCACCAATGTATCTTTCAGGACGTTTCCTATCAGAATGCCGACAACAAAACTTGTCACAAGCAGGCACAGAATGAGTCGCAGCCTGTATTTTTCCAATAAAAAAGGCTTTTTCATAAACAATAGAATCTCGTTTTCTACTATTCTATGAAAAAGCCGTCCGGCTCATGCCGGTTTTATTTTGTTCCGTTATCTGTCCTTGTAACCGGCACGACATTTCTGCCCAGCCGGAATGTTATTTCTGCAGATATTTGTGCGCGTAGGTCATAATGGCGCAGATGGTCTTGGAGTCCTGAATGGTGGTATCGTAAATCATATCCATCAGTTCGTCCACCGTGTACGCCTCCACATTGATAAATTCGTCCTCATCCAGGTGCTGGTGGGACTTTATCAGGTTGTGTGCCACATAAATATCTATTTTCTCATTACAGAAGGCAACTGTGGTGCGGATGGAAATCAGGAAATCCACATCTTCACTGCGATAACCGGTTTCCTCTTCCAGTTCCCTTGCCGCAGCCGTTTTCGTCGGTTCGTCCGCTCCGTTTAAGCCTCCTGCCGGAATTTCCAGCGTGTAACGGTCAAGTGCGTTGCGGTACTGGCGCACCATTAAAATTTTACCGTCCTCTCTCACGGGAACGATTGCCGCCGCACCCTTATGTCCGATAAAATCCCATTTTACCACATTGCCGTTGGGAACCTGCACAGTATCCTTATAATAATCGATGATGCTGCCCTTATATACTAAGTCCCTGCTTAATCTTTTAAATTCCTCTGCCATAACTTCATCCCTTAATTCTCATTATGCTTCCAGCAGCTTGTTTACGCTGACTAATTTCACGCAAAGCACAAAAAGTTCGGTTGCCTGCTGCATTTCTTCGGGAGTGGGGAAGGAAGGGGCAATACGGATATTGCTGTCCTTGGGGTCCTTTCCGTACGGGTAGGTTGCACCGGCGCCGGTGAGTACCACTCCTGCCTCTTTACATTTTGCAACAACTGCCTTGGCACAGCCTTCCATGGTGTTGAAGGAAATGAAGTAGCCGCCCTTCGGCTTAATCCATTCGCCGATGCCGAGACCGCTTAATTCCGCTTCCAGAGTAGAAATAACGGCTTCAAACTTAGGACGGAGAATGTCGGCTTCCTTCTTCATCTGGGCACGCAGGCCGTTGATGTCCTTAAAGTATCTGACATGTCTTAACTGGTTAATCTTGTCGTAACCGATGGTCTGGATGGTCATGGTCTTTCTGATATCTGCCAGGTTCTTTTCGGAAGCTGCGATAGCTGCGATACCGGAACCGGAAAAGCTTACCTTGGAGGTGGAAGCAAATATATATACCATGTCAGGATTGCCCGCTTTTTCACATTCTGTCATGATATCCAGCAGTTCGTCCTTGTCATCCTCATACAAATCATGGATACCGTAAGCATTGTCCCAGAAAATACGGAAATCTTCCGCTGCGGGCTTTAAGGCTGCAAAACGCTTTACGGTTTCATCGGAATAAGTAATGCCCTGCGGATTGGAATACTTCGGTACACACCAGATACCCTTTACGGCGGGATCTTCTTTTACATATTTTTCTACTAAGTCCATATCCGGACCTGTCGGTGTCATGGGAATGTTAATCATTTCAATGCCGAAATGCTCGGTAACGGCAAAATGTCTGTCGTAGCCGGGTACCGGACATAAGAATTTTACTTTATCAAGCTTGCACCAGGGAGTACTTCCGCATACGCCGTGGGTTACGGAACGGGAAACGGTGTTATACATAATGGTAAGGCTTGCATTACCGCATACGATTACTTTTTCGGGAGCCACACCCATCATGGCGCCCATGAGAGTCTTGGCTTCGGGAATACCGTCCATTACACCGTAGTTTCTGCAATCTACGCCTGCTTCGGTCCTTAAATCGCTTTCTGCGTTCAATACATCCATAATCGGCATTGTCATATCAAGCTGTGCTGCGGAGGGTTTTCCTCTGGACATATCCAGTTTCAGGCCCTTGCCCTTTGCATCCTCATATGCCTTTTCCAGTTCTGTTTTTAATGCCGCCAGTTCTTCCTTACTCATTTCCTTATAGGATTTCATGTTTCTCATTCCTCCTGTCAAAATTTCCCATTTGTGCAAAATATGTCTGGATAATTGTATACAATACAATACGCTTTGTCTATTTTACAATACTCCATCCGTATTGACAAGGATAAAATGCATTTCTGCGAAAAAAAGTGCAGGCTACTCACCTGCACTTTTCAACTATTCAATTATTCATTATTTTGCGTAATCAATTACGCGGCTTTCACGGATTACATTGACTTTGATCTGTCCGGGATATTCCATTTCAGCTTCAATCTGCTTTGAAATGTCCCTTGCCAGCAATACCATGTCAGCATCTGAAATCTGCTCAGGAACTACCATAACACGAACTTCCCTACCAGCCTGAATAGCAAAAGATTTGTCAACACCTTTGAAATTGTTTGTGATTTCTTCTAATTGTCTTAATCTGCTAGTGTAGGTTTCTAATGTTTCCCTTCTAGCGCCCGGTCTTGCAGCGGATATTGTATCAGCAGCTTGTACAATACATGCAATCAGGGATGTGGGTTCCACGTCTCCGTGGTGAGATTCTACTGCGTTGATAACAACAGAATTCTCTTTGTACTTTCTACATAACTCAGCGCCAAGCTGAATATGGGAACCTTCCATTTCATGGTCCACTGCTTTACCGATATCGTGCAGCAGGCCGGCACGTTTTGCAAGACGTACATCCAGTCCCATTTCAGCTGCCAGTAAACCGGAAAGCTGTGCTACTTCGATGGAATGCTTTAAGGCATTCTGACCATAGCTGGTTCTGAACTTCATCTTACCAAGCAGTCTTACGAGTTCGGGATGGATGCCGTGTACGCCGACTTCCAGTGTAGCGGCTTCGCCTTCTTCCTTAATCATAAGCTCTACTTCTTTCTGCGCCTTTTCTACCGTTTCTTCAATTCTGGCAGGATGGATACGTCCATCAACGATTAATTTCTCAAGGGCAATTCTGGCAACCTCACGACGAATCGGATCAAAACTTGACAGAATAACTGCCTCAGGGGTATCATCTATGATTAAATCTACTCCTGTCATCGTTTCAAGGGTACGGATGTTGCGTCCCTCTCTACCGATAATACGTCCCTTCATCTCATCATTGGGAAGCTGTACTACGGAAATTGTAGTTTCAGAAACATGGTCTGCTGCACATCTCTGAATGGCGTTTACTACATATTCCTTTGCTTTCTTGTCTGCTTCTTCTTTGGCCCGACTCTCCATATCCTTGATCATCACGGCCGTTTCATGTTTCACTTCATCTTCAACAATTTTCAATAAATACTCTTTTGCTTGTTCAGAGGTTAAACCGGAAATTCTTTCAAGTTCCTGTACGCGTTGTTCGTTTAATTTGGACACTTCCTCTTTCATCCTGTTTAAGGACTCTTCGCGCTGTGCCAAACTACTTTCCTTGCGCTCGATAGCATCTGCTTTCTTGTCGATGTTTTCTTCCTTCTGCTGAACCCTTCTCTCATAACGCTGCGCTTCCGCTCTGCGTTCCTTGATTTCCTTGTCCAGTTCATTCTTGGTGCGAATGGACTCTTCCTTAATCTCAAGCAACGACTCACGTTTCTTGGTTTCCGCAGTTTTCAGAGCTTCATCGATAATCTCCCTTGCCTTGGCATCTGCATCACCTAACTTTGCTTCCACATACTTTTTACGTCTGTCTACAGCAACCTTTGCAGTAACCGGAATGGAGATAAGAAGCGAAACCGCTACCGCTCCCAAAACATACAACCATGTCATGTACAGGAGCACCTCCTTATTAAGTTTTTATGTATGGCGGATAACTTAAAAATATCTGCCAAACATATCTTTTAAAAAGCATTTTACAACAGTTAAATTGTAAAGTAAAAAAGTATCTGTGTCAAGTGCAGTTGTATAATTTTTCGTACAAATTGAATAAATTATAGCGTTCAGCGAAACAATGCTCTGTAAATTTTTTCGCTTTCAAACCCTTTTCTGGCAAGAAAACCGTACATTCTCTGTAATTCTTTCCTATCCGCTTCTTCTTTACAGAAATGCTTTTTCTGAAGCAGGGCTTCTATCTGGGCATCCTCATCCTGGGTGTTGCCCTCTTCCGTCCATAGGTCGTAAGCCCTTTCAAAATCATCCGGGCTTATCCCCCTCTGCAGCATGGTATGGGCGATGCTTTTTTTGCTTTTGGAGCCGCCGTGATACACAAGGTAGTCCCTCACATACCGCACATCATCCACATAGTGAAAGGACTCCACATAGGAAAGCGCCTCCTCTATCAGCTCTTCCGGATAAAAGCTCTTTTTCAGCTTATCTGCAAGCTGTTTACGGGTGTAATCTTTTTTCTGCAGCAAATTCATGCAGCGCAGCTTTGCCCGCTTCGGCAGTACCTCCCCGGTAATCTCCCGGTAGGCTGCCTCCGTAAGTTCTTTTTCCTCTTTGATGCCGTATTTACGCAGTTCGCCTTTGTACAGGGCAAAGGCGAACTCTTCATCTATATATACTTTTACTTTAGAAGAAGACACCTCTTCTATCCGGTTCACTGTCATTTCTCTTTCTTGCTTTCCGCTTTTTCGTCAGGATTTGCCGTGCCTGCCTCTGCATGCAGTCCGAAATGCTCCCTGACTTTGTTTTCAATTTCATCGCAGACTGCCGGGTTGTCGCGCAGATACTGCTTGGCATTCTCACGTCCCTGGCCGATTTTATTGCCTTCGTAGGCAAACCAGGCGCCGGACTTGTTGATAATGCCCACGTTGGATGCCAGATCCACAATGTCTCCCTCTTTGGAGATACCCTTGCCGAACATGATGTCAAACTCCGCTTCCTTAAACGGCGGTGCAATCTTGTTCTTTACGACTTTTACCCTGGTACGGTTGCCGATGACTTCTCCTCCCTGCTTCAGGGCTTCGATACGGCGCACGTCCAGACGTACGGAGGAATAGAACTTCAGCGCACGTCCGCCGGTGGTCGTCTCCGGATTGCCGAACATAACACCGACTTTTTCACGCAGCTGGTTGATAAATACCACCGTACAGTTGGATTTGCTGATAACGGCAGTCAGCTTACGGAGTGCCTGGGACATCAGTCTTGCCTGAAGACCTACATGGCTATCGCCCATGTCGCCGTCGATTTCCGCTTTGGGAACCAGTGCCGCAACAGAGTCCACTACCACAATATCGATTGCGCCGGAACGCACCATGGTCTCGGTAATCTCCAGCGCCTGCTCGCCGTTGTCCGGCTGGGAAATGTATAAATTGTCAATGTCAACGCCGATATTTTTCGCATACACCGGGTCAAGGGCATGCTCCGCATCGATAAATCCGGCGATGCCGCCCCTTTTCTGGACTTCGGCAATCATATGCAGGGTAACGGTGGTCTTACCACTGGACTCCGGTCCGTAAATCTCTATAATACGTCCTTTGGGAATACCGCCCAGTCCCAGTGCAATGTCAAGGCTTAAGGAGCCTGTGGGAATGGTCTCCACATTCATCTGTGCGGAGGGGTCGCCGAGCTTCATCACAGCTCCCTTTCCGTACTGTTTTTCAATCTGCACAAGGGCAGCATCCAAAGCTTTTAATTTTTCATCTCTTTCCATAGTCTGTCTCCTTCATGAAGAACAAATGTTCTGATGTAATCAGAATAAAACATCTGTTCGATTTTGTCAATTCCTTTCTTCTTTTTTTTCGAATTTTATCCGTTTTTCAAAGCTCACTGCCATCATAGCACAGTAAGTGTCCCATAAATCACCCTCAAAGGCATCTTCCTCCCTCCGTTTTTTCTTTTACATTTTTCAACACGAAACAGGTGGCGAAATGCCGGATAAGCTATAAGAACGTGTCAGAAATGTTTTCTGTAAAAAATGTACCACATCTTCTGCCCGGAAGCAAGCCGATATGGTACATTTTCTTCTGTTGTTTCTGTTTTCTTTTTTCGTCCCGGAAGCGAAACCCGGGAATTAAAATATATTCCGGTAATCCATGTAATCTTCATAGGTCACGTAGACAATCTCCCCGTCCAGGTTCAGTCCCACTTCCAGTCCCATGGGGGTATAGAAAAGCACCAGTGTGTCCTCATCCTTCAGCATGGCAAGGATTTCCTGGTCGGTGTAGTCCGTCAGAGCGCCGTCTCCGTTTTCACTTATCTCCCTCTCCCTGAAGTCCACGGCAAAATCATCATTCAGATTTAAGATATCCGTATTGGTCAGGATATTGCCGGTGACAAGGTCAATGTTTACACAGTAAAAATTGATGTCGCTTAAGTAGTCGGAGCCGTCCTGATAGCGGATTTTTTCGGAATACACCACGCTTAAAATCTCTTCGTCCATGTAGGTGACATAGGCATCCGAAGAAAAATAAAAGATTCCGTCCTCCGACATGGTGTCCGCCACATAATCCATATAAAAATCCCGGAAGTATTCATACTCGTAGTAAAGTTCACCGTTCAGATACTCTTCATCTTCTCTGCCGGAGGTAATCTGCGGATATTCTACCTGGATAAATACGTGCCCATCTTCCGTATTGCAGTAGGTCGTCAGAAATGAAATCTGATAGGAAAGGTTGTCCTTCAAATCGTTGTACGGTCCGGAATAATAGGGAACATCCTCCCTCTGGCCCTCTTCCTTCCGGTTTTCACCGGTGCTGTCATAGGTTCCTTCCTGCAGACCGTATCCGATATAGGAATCCTCCGTTTCCCACTCCCCGTCACCTTCTCCGGAAGGCGTCTGAAAATCGTCCTGCGGCACACGGCTTTCTTCCGGCAGGGTACTTTCCTCCGGCAGCTTTTCCCCGTCTGCATCATCCAAAAGCCCTTCCGTCACTTTTCTTTCTTCCATCAGTACCGGTTCTTGTTTTCCTTCTCCCCACAGTCTGTTAAACAGATGGATGCAGGTAAAGAACAGCACTACGCAGAGGAGAAGAATGACCACTATGGTTATCACCACAAGCAGGGCGGTTCTGTCTTTTTTCTGTTTCATCGGCTGCTGTAAAAACCCGCAGGCAGGGCAGATACCGTTCTCATTTAAGAGTGCTCCGCACCTTTCACAGTATTTCATCCGGTTTTCTTCCTGTTCCATGATTAACCCCTTTCCTCAGAAGCAAGCAGCTTTTCCCTTAAAAAGGTCAGAGCTGCCGCCGTTACGCTCTCTCTGATTTTCTGCCGGCTGCCGCTGAAATGATATTCCCGTACTTCCACATTTCCCCGTACATTTACACCGATATAGACAAGTCCTACCGGCTTTTCCTTTGTGCCTCCGTCAGGTCCCGCAATGCCGGTGACGGCTACCGCCGCATCCGTATGGGCTGCCTTTACTGCGCCCTCTGCCATTTCTTCGGCGGTTTCCCTGCTGACTGCGCCAAACTTCTCCAACGTGTCATGGGACACGCCCAGCAGCTCTTCCTTTGCCTCGTTGGCATAGGTGATAAAGCCGGATTTGAGCACTGCCGATACGCCCGGCGCATTGACCATTCTTGCCGCTATCATGCCGCCCGTGCAGGATTCCGCTGTGGTCATGGTGTATTTCTTTTTAATAAGAAGCTTTGTCAGCGCCATTTCCAGTGTTTCGTCCGCATCCGTCGTGTAAACGGCTTTCCCGAAACGACGGTAAAGTTCTTCCACCACGGGGGCTGTTTTTTCTCTGGCTTCTTTTTCATCCTTCGCTCTTGCCGTGACACGTAAGTGTACCTCTCCGGTCTTGGCATAAGGCGCTATGGTGGGATTTTCCTGAGTGTTCAGCATGTCGAGAATCTGTGTTTCCACACTGCTTTCTCCGGGGCCCACAATCTTTACGGTTTGCGAATAGAAAACCTGTCCGCATTTTTGCTGCAGTTTCGGCATCACGCTGTCCGTAAACATGCTTTTTAATTCCAGAGGCGGTCCGGGCAGTAAAATAACCGTCTTTTCTCCTTCGGAAACAAAGATCCCGGGCGCCGTGCCGTTTTTGTTGTAAAGAATGTCACAGCCCTCTATGACATCCGCCTGCTTCCAGTTGTTGTCCGTGGGAATGCGTCCCCTGAGGGCAAAATAATCCGCAATTTCCTGTTCCGCCCATTTATCCCGGATAAGCTTTTTCCCAAGCGCTTCTGCCACGGTTTCTTTGGTCAGGTCATCCTCCGTGGGTCCGAGACCACCTGAAAAAATAAGGATGTCCGCCCGGGAAAGAGCCGTATTTATCACGGAAAGAAGCCTGTCCCTGTTATCTCCCACCACCGTCTGAAAATAGCAGTTGATGCCAAGGTACGCCAGCTTTTCCGATAAAAAGGCTGCATTGGTGTTTACAATATTTCCTAATAAAAGCTCTGTGCCCACACAGATAATTTCCGCTGTCATGCTGTTTTCCTTCTTTTACTTTGTATCTGCCATCACACCTCTGTTGACCCAGATGTAATCAATCAGGGAAATGACGGTAAGCGCCAGCGCCACCCACATCACAATGTTGGTGAGCAGGCTGATTTTTTCAATATTGGCAATCATTAAACAGACCATAATCATCTGGAAGGTGGTCTTGAATTTGCCCCAGTAATTGGCGGCAATAACCACACCCTTGTCGGATGCCACCAGACGGAAACCGCTGATGATGAATTCGCGGCTGATGATGATAATGACAATCCATGCCGGAATTCTGCCCATTTCCACCAGACAGATCATGGCGGAGCAGACTAAAAGCTTATCCGCAAGCGGGTCCATGAACTTGCCGAAATTGGTAATGAGGTTGTATTTACGGGCAATTTTGCCGTCCAGCATATCCGTCAGGCTGGCAATGATAAAAATAGCCAGCGCTATGTAGTCCACGTATTCCATAATGCCGCCGAAAATGGCTGTGAACCACGCCCATTCATGAAAGCCTCCCAGCAAAAGAAGGACAAAGGGTACAATTAAAATCATTCGGAATACAGTAAGTTTATTCGGTAAATTCATGGTATATCTCTCCTATCAAATCGTATTCGTTGCTTCCGGTCACCAGCACTTTAACAAAGTCACCTGTCATAAGCTGTGCCGTCGTATTTACAAAAATATAACCGTCCACACCGGGGGCATCCCTATAGGTCCGTCCCACGTAAGCATCCTCGTCCGCCACTTTTCCTTCTATCATGACGGTAAGAACGCTGCCTACAAGGCTTTCCGCTTTCTCAAACGCAATCTCCTGCTGCAGCTCCATGATGTCGTCACGGCGTTCTTCTTTGATTTCTTCGGCAATCTGATCTTCCATTTCCGCCGCCGGAGTATCCTCTTCCTGAGAATAAGGGAACACACCCAGTCTGTCGAAGCCGATTTCTTCCACAAACGCCAGGTTTTCTTCGTGATCCTCTTCCGTTTCCCCGGGGAATCCGGTAATCAGTGTGGTGCGTAAGCAGATTTCGGGAATTTCTGCCCTGAGCTTTCCGATAATGCGCTCTAAGTCCGCCCGGCTGGTCTTTCTGCCCATGCGTCCCAGCACGTTATCCGAAGCATGCTGGATGGGAATATCCAGGTATTTACATACCTTGTCCTCCGCTTTGATGGCGGCAATCAGTTCGTCCGTAATCTCTTCGGGATAACAATACAAAATCCGTATCCAGTAAATGCCGGGAATTTCCGCCAATTTGTGAAGCAGGAGGGGCAGGCTCTTTTTGCCGTATAAATCCTTGCCGTACAGGGTGGTTTCCTGGGCAACCAGTATCAGCTCCCGGACACCGTTTTCCGCCAGTTCCGCCGCTTCCTTTAGGAGGCTTTCCATGGGAATGGAGCGGTATCCGCCGCGCACCTTGGGAATAATGCAGTAGGTACAGTGCTTGTCACAGCCCTCCGCAATTTTCATGTAGGCGTAGTGTCCGCCGGTGGTTACGATACGCTTTTTTCCGTAAACCGGCGTAGTGCTGATATCCTTAAAATAATTTTCGGACCTGCCTGCCAGGGCTTTGTCCACACTTTCTGTAATTTTGTCAATCGCCATGGTGCCGATGATGGCATCCACACCCGGTATTTCCTTCTGGATTTCTTCTTTGTAGCGCTGTGCCAGACAGCCGGAAGCAATGAGGACTTTAATCACACCCTCTTCCTTCAGCTTTTCCATTTCCAGAAGGGTGTTGATGCTTTCTTCCTTGGCATCCCCGATAAAGCAGCAGGTATTGACCACCACCACATCGGCTTCCGTTTCATCGTCCGTGAAGGTATAGCCTTTTTCCGAAAGCTGTCCCAGCATCATCTCCGTGTCCACCAGGTTCTTATCGCACCCTAAGGATACAAACATTATCTTCATACTCGTTACCTTTTCCGTTTTATTGCATAAATTTTATGGCATAAAAATTTATAATATAAAAGAACTGCCACACTTAAACTTTTCTATTTTCGTGTGACAGCCTCTTTCTGCTTTCCTTATGCCTGTTCTTCTTCGTCGTTTAAGATTTTAATCTTACCTTCGTTCAGCTCTTCTACAGCAATGGAAAGAGGTTTCTTTCCGGTACCGTCTACCAAAGGCTCGTCTCCGGCGATAATCTGTCTTGCTCTCTTTGAGGTAGCCATAACGATGGAGTATCTGCTGCTTACTACCGGTTCTTCCCCCGGCTCCACGTCCTTGTTTACCACTTTCATTAAATCGGTATAAGATGGATGTAACATAATCATTCTCCTTCCGTGAGAACATTCAGTTCTCCTCTGATATTATTGATAAACTCCGTATTGCGGCGGCTGGCTCTTTTGGCTGCCTTCACAATACTGTGAATTTCTTCCACACATTCCTGTAAATCATCGTTGACTACCAGATACTCATAGTCCTCCATGCCCTTTGCTTCTTCTGCCGCACGGGCAAGGCGCTTTCTTATGACTTCCTCCGTCTCGGTGCCTCTGCCTCTTAAACGCTTCTCCAGCTCGGCAATGCTGGGCGGTGTCACAAAGAGGGTAAGCATATCCGGGAACATCTTTTTCACCTTATGCATGCCCTGGATTTCAATTTCCAGTAAGACGTCCCTGCCTGCCGCAAGCATCTCCTCCACATAGTCCCTGGGGGTGCCGTAATAATTGCCGCAATACTCAGCATACTCTATCAGACCGTTTTGTGCAATCTTTTCTTCAAAGCTTTCTCTTTCCGTGAAGAAATACTCTCTTCCGTGTACTTCTCCCTCACGTGGTTTTCTCGTAGTCATGGAAATGGACAACGCATAATTATCGTATGTCTTCATGAGTTCCTTTACGAGAGTGCCTTTTCCTGCTCCGGAAAATCCGGATAATACAATCAATATGCCCTTACTCATCTTCTTCTCCTAAGACGTTTGTATCTGCCTGTCTGCTTCTGCCTGCTATAGTCTCGGGCAAAAGGGCGGACAACACAATCTGGTTATTTTCCATAATAAGTACTGCCTTGGTCTTGCGTCCCTGGGTGGCATCTATGGTGTTGCCGGCCTCCTTGGCGTTCTGCACCAGTCTTTTTATGGGTGCGGAATCCGGGCTCACAATGGCAATAATCTTGCCGGTATTGACCATATTGCCAAAGCCGATGTGAATCAGTTTGTCCATGCCTGTTTCCTTTTTATTTATTCAATATTCTGAATCTGCTCGCGGACCTTCTCGATTTCCGTCTTTAACTCAATGGCTCTGTTGGAGATGCCGAGGTCGGTGGTCTTGCTTAAGATGGTATTGGCCTCTCTGTTCATTTCCTGTGCGATAAAGTCTAACTTCCTGCCGATGCTGCCGCCGTCCAAAAGCGCCTGCTTTGTGGAAGTGATGTGGCTTCTTAAGCGCACCAGCTCTTCATCCACACAGACCTTGTCTGCGAAAATGGTAACTTCCATTAAAAGACGGTTTTCATCCACCTGGGCATCCTGTAATAAATCCTTTACCTTATCGGTGAGCTTCTTTTTATACTCCGCAATGATTTCCGGAGAGCGCTCGGTAATATAGTCCACATGTTCAAGCATGCCGTCCAGCTTGCCGATTAAGTCGTTGCGTAAATTCTCGCCTTCCTTAATACGGGTCTCCACCAGAGCCTGCAGGGCGCTCTTTAAGGCTTTGTCCAGCTCTTTCCAGATTTCGTCCTCGTCCTCCTCCACATCCTCTAAGGTAAACACATCGGGATACCGGGAAAGGGTGGATGTACGGATATCGTTCTCCAGACCGAAGTCCTCTGCCATCTGTCCTAAGTAATTGACGTACTCTTCCGCAATCTTTTTGTTGTACTTTACACAACCGGTGGTCTCTGCACAGTCTTCATATGCAATGTAAATATCCACCTTGCCGCGCTGCATAAAATTCTTCAGTTCATTCCGGATGGATGACTCAAAGAAGTTTAATTTCTTGGGCATCTTGATGTTGACATCCAGATATCTGTGGTTGACTGATTTTACTTCTACTGTAAACTTACGGGTACCTTCCACCAGTTCGCATCTGCCGAAGCCCGTCATACTGTTAATCATTTGCATACCTTCCTCCTATACAACGCTACTACCCCATATGGTTGCATACTGCACTTATTATAGTGGAAATGCGGGCTTTCGTCAAGTAAAGGCAAACATCCTTCCGTACTTTTCTCCCAGCATAAAATCATAGATATTCTGTAAATCCACCGCCACTTCTTCGTCCGGCATCTGTCTGCCCGTCGGCAGGTAAAAAATCCCGAAATCCACGCCTGCCACCCGGGTCAGAAGCTCTGTCTGACGGCAGCCGCTCCGTTTGTAAAAACCGTTCCGGCGGATTCTCAGGGTGCGGTCTTCTTCGTCCGCCGCCATATCCGGACGTTCCGTTTCGATGATAATACCGTGCATGTCCGTGTAAATCCGCTGCATTTCCTGTAACATAAGCGCTCCCACGCCCTTGTTTCGGTATTCTTCAAATACCGCCAGATAGTCAAGCAGTATAGTGTTTTTCTCCGGCGCCTGCACGCAGAGAGCATACCCTGCCAGCCTGTCTCCGTCGTATACACCGATACCGATGTAACCGCCCCGCTCCACCATGCTCTTTATCATAAACACCGGCTTGATTTCCGGTGCCGGGAAATGTAAGGGGCAGCTGTTTTCGTAAATGTCCAGCACCTCGTCGGATGCCAGGCGCTTGAAAGTATAATCCGTATTCATGTTCTTTTCCTGTTCCTGTTTTGTTTCTTTGGGGTGCCGGAGCACCCTTTTATTACGCGTCGGCTTTTTCTATGTCCGAAATATCCGTGTCCGCCATCATGGAGTAATTGGTATAGTATACCACAAAGCCCGGCTTGCCGCCGTTTGGCTTCTTCACCTGTTTTTTCTCCACGTAGTCCACTTCCGCCTTGTTCTGGCTGCCTGCGGAGGAATAATGGGCTGCCAGTCTTGCCGCATCCTCATAGGTGGCATCCGGCAGTTCGCCCCTGCCCTTGTTTTTTACAATGACATGGGATCCGGGACAGCCTTTGGCGTGAAACCACCAGTCGCCGCCGTCGGCAAACTTAAACGTAAGCTCCTCATTCTGCAGGTTATTTTTGCCCACATAGATGTCGTAGCCGTCACGGCTGATATAATGGAAGGGCCTGCTTGTCACCTTCACCTTTTTGCCGCCGTTCCGTTTTCTCATATAGCCGCTTTCCTGCAGCTCCTCCCGGATTTGCAGAAGGTCTTCCTCCCCGGCTGCAATCTGTAAGGCTACCTCTACGGACCTTAAGTGTTCGATTTCCTCTCCCACTTCCTTGGTGAGCTTGCTTAACGCCTCGTAGGTTCTCTTCATTTTATTGTATTTGTCAAAATACTTCTTCGCATTTTCCGCTGCCGTAAGGGTCGGGTCGAGGGGAATTTTCACCTTTTCCCCGGTGTAATAATTGACCGCCTCCAGGGACTTGTCCCCGGGTGCGGCACTGTAGCCGTAGGTATGCAGAAGTTCTCCGTATACCCGGTAGGTATCCCGCTTTTCCGTGTCCTTCATCTGCTGCAGCTGCACATCGTATTTTTTCACATTGCGTTCCAGCGCCGTGTGGACGATTTTCTGTAAATCCGTGGAGCGCTGACGGATACGGATCTGGGCATTCTTCTGCGCAAAATAGGTTTCCAGCACCTCGGACATACTGTTGTAGGGCTTGCATTCATGCACGCCATCTTCATAAATCGTCAAATCAAATGCCGCAAATTCCACCGGCTTTTTGCCTTCGTAGACAATGTAGGGGGTAAACTTGCCGTCTTCTATGTCATTACGGATGTCCGCCCATTCTTTGTAAATGTTTGTTATCTCTGCATCGGAAAGCGCCGCCGTGGGAAGCTCGCCGTCCACACCCGCCCTGTGGCAGATTTCCTGTCCCATAATGGGGGAAATGCCCGTAAAGGAAGTGTAGAACGCCTTGAATGCCGGCATGGGCGCTTCCTTCATAACGGTTAAGAACTCCTCTTTTGTCACCGTCATGGCGTCTTTTTTGTGGGTGGTATCGGCAATGAAATACATCTTGCCGGGAAGCACTTCCCGGACCGAGCTCACTAACGCCGATACTCTCTTGATGCTGTCGATGATGATATCGTTGTCGTCACAGAAAATGATGTTGCTGTATTTTCCCATGATTTCCACAATCAGTTTTTTCCGGCAGAGATCGCCCATTTCGTTTAAGTGTTCCATTTCTATAGTAACGATACGCTCCAGTCCCGGCTGGGTAATGTCCACAATTCTGCCGTTCTGTAAGTGTTTACGCAGAAGCATGCAGAAATTGGGCGCCGTCATGGGGCTGGGTTTGTTCTGTGCCGATACATAAAGAAGCGGCAGGGAGGCGCCTGCCGAAATCAGAAGACGGTATTGTCCGTGCGGCTGTTTGATGGTAAAAATCATCTCGTCCGGCTCCGGCTGGGCGATTTTGTAAATGCGCCCGCCAATCAATACGTCCTTCATTTCCTGTACTACATTTGCTATGGTTATTCCGTCAAAAGCCATGTCGGCTCCTTTCTGTTTCCTGATTTTGCAGGTTACTTTCATCCTGCAAACGGTTTCACCGTTCCGTTTTTACATGAGATGCAGCTTCTTTGCCACCTTCACCATAAGATAGCCCTTGGGCAGCTCACGCAGTTCTTTTTCACTGATGCCACCAAAAAGGATTTCCAGTACAAAGTATACCACGCAGCCCACTAAAATTGCCGGGATGAGAGCAATGGCATTCTGCATTCTGCCGGGATATTCTCCGCCGCCCATAAGCGCATGGATACCGGCATAGGTACCGTAAGCAGCCAGTCCCATAAAGACGGAAGCCACAAAGGGAACGATAAAGGTCTTAAAAATTTCCTGCCGGTAATGCATGTACCTGCGGATGGAACGCTGGTTTAAGAAGCACATCATGCCGGAATATACGATTTCCGCAATGACCAGCGCATACATATCCAGTCCGGTAAACAGTAAAAGCAGCGCCGTAATCACGGTCTGGATCACCAGCGCCACCGCGGCGTTCTTTACCGGTACTCTTACCTGTCCGATACCCTGCAGAATGGAATTTGTCAGGGTTGACAGGGAGTAGAGAATAATGGATACGGCAAGCAGCATCAGCAGTCTGGATGCCATATCAATGGAAGCTTTCTGTGGGAACAGAAGCCAGGTAATGGGACGTGCCAGTACCGCAATGCCCACCGTGGCGGGAATGGCGATAAACATGGTGGTCTTCACTGCCTGTGCCGTTTTCCTGCGGGCGCCTTTCATATCCCCGCTGCCCGCCAGTGCCGATACCGTCGGCAGAATTGCAGAGGCTATGGCTGTGGAAATCGCAATGGGAATTTTGGAAATGACCACTGCCTTACCGGAGAAAATACCGTAGCGGGTGGATATTTCCGTGTTTTCCATGTTCTTTTTTTCTGCCGCTATATACGTGTAAACAGTCTGATTGACAACTGTCGTCAGATTGTAAATTGCCGTGCTTAAAATAAAGGGAATAATCACACCGGTAATGGTTTTTATGATTTCCCCGTACTCTTCCACCGGGTGCCTGTCGCGCTCGATACGCCGGTAGATGGTGCCCTTGTTCAACAGATAAACCGCCCACATAAAAAGCAAGGCAATCAGTACGCCGGAGCCGGTGCCTAAAGCGCTGCCGATGGCGCCGTAGAGGGCATGCTTCGTGTTCCATGCCTGTTGCTCGTCGGAAAGCACATAGGTCACAATGCCGTTTTCGTCGGTCTGCTCCTCTGCCATTTCCTGCACAACGGTGCTTCCGAGACTTACGGAATGGTCGTCGTTTATCACATATTTGTCTGTGGAGGAAAGCATCAGGATAATCAGAAGATATGCCGCGCCGATGCTGACCACGGCATTCAGTATCTGTTCAATAATCTGGGATACCGAGGTCTGCACCATACTGCGGTGCGCCTGGAAATATCCTCTCAGCACGCCCAAAAGTCCATACAGAAAAACCGTGGGCGCAAAGACTCTCACGACCTGCACCGCCGGTCCCCTGGTCAGAAAGCCCGCGCCGAAAAACAGCACCAAACTCGCCAGTCCGCCCACAATCAGCACATAATAAATCGCACAGGTAAATACCCTGTGTGCATTCCTGTATTCATGGGTGGCAAGCTTCTGGGCGATAACCTTGGAGATGGCAGACGGGATGCTGTAAGAAGATATCAGAAGTATCATGGTATAGATATTGTACGCTGCCTGGTAATAGCCGTTTCCTTCATCACCGATAACAGCAGCTAAAGGGCTTCTGTAAAGAAGCCCTATAATTCTGCAGATAATTCCGGCTGCCGCCAGAATTCCGGCCTGTATGATAAAACCGTTTTTGTTGCTACTTTTACTCATTTTAAATCAAATCCTAACCGAAACCCGGCGACTGTGCCGACTCTTAGCGGCCAATCAGCCAGTCATACATTTCCTGGTATTTGCCTGCCGATACATGCCATGAGAAGTCTGCCGCCATACCGCGGTCGATAATCTTGTTCCATTCTCTCTTCTTGTCGTAATATACATGTTCTGCATAACGAATGGTACGAAGCATTTCATGTGCATTGTAGTTGGCAAAGGAAAATCCGGTGCCGGTTCCTTCGTATTCGTTGTAAGGCTGTACGGTATCCTTCAGTCCGCCCGTCTCCCTGACAATGGGAACCGTGCCGTAGCGCAGCGCAATCAGCTGGCTTAAACCGCAGGGCTCAAACAGGGACGGCATCAGGTAAGCGTCACATGCCGCATAAATCTTGTGGGAAAGGTCTTCGGAGTAATAAATATTGGCGGAAACGCGGTCCGCATACTTCCAGTCGAAGTGACGGAACATGTTTTCGTAGCGCTCTTCTCCGGTACCCAGCACCACAATCTGTATATTGTCCTGGCAAAGTTCATCCATCACATAAGCTATCAGGTCGAGTCCCTTCTGGTCTGTCAGACGGGAAACGATACCAATCATGAACTTTTTGTCGTCCTGCGCTAAATTCAGTTCTTTCTGCAGGTCGCGTTTGTTCTTTACCTTTTCCTTGCGGAAGGTAACGGGGTCATACTTGAACGGTATGTACGCATCCGTTGCCGGATTGAATTCGTCATAGTCGATGCCGTTTACAATACCGCGGAGGTCATGGGCTCTTGCATTCATAAGTCCGTTTAAGCCCTCGCCGTAGAAATCGGTCTTGATTTCCTCTGCATATGTCTGGCTTACGGTGGTAATCGCATCCGCAAATACCAGACCGCCCTTTAAGAGGTTGGCATCCTTGTAGCATTCCAGCTTATCCGGTGTAAAGTAATAGTCCGGCAGACCCGTGATATTCTGTACTGCCTTTACATCCCATTTTCCCTGGAATTTCAGGTTGTGGATGGTCATAACGGACTTTACGTTCCAGAAGAAGGAATTGCCGCGGAACCGTTCCTTTAAGTACACGGGAATGAGTCCCGTCTGCCAGTCATGGCAGTGAATGAGGTCGGGCTGAAAGCCGATCAAGGGCAGTGCGGAAAGCACGGCCTTACAGAAATAAGAATATTTCTCGATTTCAAATAAAACATCATCCCCATAGGGCTTGAAACCGGTGAAATAATGCTCGTTGTCAATGAAGTAATACTGGATTCCGTCCACATTGGCACCCAATACCCCCACGTACTCCTCGTGCCAGTTAAAATCCATATAAAAATGTGTGATGTACTGCAGTTTCTCCTGCATCTGCGGTTTCATGCAGGAATATTTCGGCAGAATAACCCGCACATCATAGTACTCTTTGTCAATACATTTCGGCAGTGAGCCCACAACATCCGCAAGACCGCCTGTTTTGATAAAGGGCACGCCTTCCGATGCTGCAAATAAAATGTTCTTCAAAAGAAATCCCTCCCATATCAGCTTAGTTTTTTCTATTATACATCAATGGGAGGGTATTTTAAAGATTTAATTTCGGTATTTCAACCGGATGCGGTCCGCAATCAGGGCGATAAACTCGGAATTGGTGGGTTTGCCCTTGCCGGTATTTATGGTGTAGCCGAAAAGGGCATCCAAAGTTTCCATTCTTCCCCTGCTCCACGCCACTTCAATCGCATGCCGTATGGCTCTTTCCACGCGGCTCGGCGTGGTACCGAAGCGCTTTGCGATGGTGGGATACAGAATTTTCGTGATAGAGCTTAACATGGTAGTGTCCTCCACGGACATCATGATGGCCTCCCGTAAGTACTGGTATCCTTTGATATGTGCCGGCACGCCGATTTCATGTATCATATCCGTGACGTCCTGCTCCAGATCCCTCGTTTCCGCTTCTTCTTTTATTTCTTCGACCTTTGTTTTCTCCTGCGTCTTATCCTTTCCGGACGGGACCGTAATCATAATCTGGAATTCTTTGTCGCAGCTGATAAGCTGACCCAGTATTTTGTATAGCTTTTCGTTATCTTTGGTGGTCATCAAGTTGAGTTGTTCCATGATAACACCTATACCTTTCCTTTTTCTGCAAAAAGTTTCCAAGATTTATTATACAGTTTTGACGCAATTTGACGCAACCTGTACTCATCGCATAATATTTACAAATTCTGCGCACTTTCTCCTTTACTGATAGTTTGCAAGCATGGCATGAAGCATTTCCGGATAATAAATTTTACGGTTTCTTCTGTCAATCATGGCAAAATTCTCACTGCCGATTTTCGTACCGTTGTTGTCCCACAGAAAGCAGGACATTTTATTTGCGGATGCCTTTTTTGTGTAATCCTTTGCCCAGGCAACGCGGTCTTCGTAATTGTCCTTGTTGATGGCTCCCATTTCCCCGATGACCACGCCGTATCCGTTTTTCACAAACTTCTCGTAAAGGTCATCTAAGAAGGACAGCTCCGGCATCCTCTCCTCCGTCCATTCCGTATAGCCGTTTGCATTCATGGCAAAATCATATGGGGAATAGGCATGCACGGAAAGTATCACTCTGTCCGCTTCGTCCTCCGGCATGGAAAAGGCATCGGACAGGGCATTCTGGGCGGAAGCGGCATTGCTCGGCACCATCAGGTAACGGGTCTTGTTGTAATGCTCCCCGCTCCGCACCGTATCCACAAAGGTCTGGTTCATTTCCACGATGCAGCGGATGGACTCCAGTCCGTCCGGATCGTTTTCCGTAAACCACCATTCCTTTGCGGTGTTAATCAGCCGCGGTTCGTTCATGGACTCGAAAATCAGTCTTTCGTCATAGTCCTTAAATCTCTCGCTTATCTGGGTCCAGACGGCGGCAAGGTATGCCTTTCCGTTCTCTAAGTTTTCCTCGGACGGAAAATATTTTTCACAGTCGTGGTGGGAATTCAAAATCACATACATGCCCGCATCCAGTCCGTAGTCCACAACCTCCTGCACCCTGTCCATCCACATTTCGTCAATGGTGTAGTCGTCATTCATATGGCTGCTCCAGGTCACCGGAATACGGATGCCGGTAAAGCCCGCTTCCTTCACATAATCTATCATTTCCTTTGTGGTCTTCGGCTGTCCCCAGGCAGTTTCCGCGTTCAGAAGCCTGGTGCCGGTGGACTCCAGCGTGTTTCCGAGGTTCCATCCCAATTTAAGGCTGTATGCAAAATCCACGGAATTGTCCGCTATGGGCAGGGTTCCGTTTCCTTCTCTTTCGTTTGCCTTGCTTCCGCACCCTGTGAGGCTTGAAAGCATACATGCCGCAAGCAGCAGGGTTGTTAAAAATCGTTTCATCCTATGCATCCTTCCTATATCTGTTTTCTTCTGTTATGTTATAGTATACAATATCCGGCGCCGGGGAAACAATCCGAAAGATTTCACATGAAAGGTGTGATTTTTATTGTTTTACGCGTCGTGGTCAATCATGGACTCTATAAAGATGCCGTAGCCCTTTGTGGGTTCGTTGACAAGCACATGGGTAACGGCTCCCACCAGCCGGCCGTTCTGTATAATGGGCGCTCCGCTCATGCCCTGCACGATGCCACCTGTTTTTCGGATGAGCTCCGGATCCGTGACTTCCAGCACCATTTCCTTGTTTTTATGATTGGCATCCTGATACATTTCCCTGATTTGGATGTCATAGTACGCGGTCTCGCTGCCTATGGTGCAGAGTATCTTGGCATCCCCTGTCTCCACCTCCTGCCTCAGAGCTATTTTCATGGGCTCCGCGGTTATTTTTTCCAGCATTTTTTCATTGCAGACACCGTAAATGCCCTGATTGGAATTTTCGGTGATTTCTCCCAGAATGTTGCGCTCCGAGTACTCTATCATGCCCGTCATTTCCCCGGGATTTCCCCGCTCTCCTTTGCGGACGGCTATAATCCGGGTTTCATAAAGGGTTCCGCTTTTTACCTCCATGGTAATGCCGGCATCCACATCGCTGATACCGTGCCCCAGTGCGCCGAAATTTCCTTCGCTGTCTATAAAGGTCATGGTGCCGATACCCTGGGCGTTGTCCCTGACCCAGATACCGATTTTGTATTCGCCCGCCGCATTTTTTTCCGGGATGACCGCAATGTCCATGGTTTCGTCCTCCCTCCTTACGGTAAGCGTCATCTTATTTCCGCCGGAATTTTCCACCATGGAAATAAACTGCTTTTTGTCCGTGACCTCCTCCCCGTCCACGGCTACAATGTAGTCCCCTGTTTTTAATAAAAATGCCGCGGGGGAAACCGTCGTCCGGTCCGGTGTCTTAAAATCCCCGATGCCGATGACCATAACACCCTCCGTTTTCAGGTAAATGCCGATGGGAAGTCCCACCGGTGTCAGCATCTTGTCTTCGATGACCTGCACGCCCACCTGTTTGAACGGAATAATGCCGAACAGCTTCAGCTCCATCCGGTAGGTTTCTTCTTTTTCCGCCTTCATGGTGACCGGCTCCCGCAAATCTATGCGGATGCTGTCCGCCGGTATATTGCTTTCCCAGCCTCCCGCCACCGGCACTCCGTTTTCCTGCTCCCTCTCCCACAGGGCACTGTCTGTTTTTTTGATAATTCCTTCCACCGGTACGCCAATGTCTATCACCTGTTCTTCTCCCCTGCGAAGTTTTATGTTATCGGGAATTTTCCGGTAAACCCCGAGCAGCCACAGCAGACACAGGGTAAAAACCGTCAGAATAAGCGCCGTCCACAGACATCCTCTGTATATTTTTTTCCGCAATCCGCACACTTCCTTTCCGCCACACTAAAAAAAGAGTACCCATGATGGATACTCTTTTCTTACTACTATTGTTAGCAATTTTTATGACTCTAAACGGGAAACCTGCAATTTTTTCTGTTTAATGTTTTCCGCCTGTTTTCTTAATTCCCCGGCATTTTCCAGTGCCTTTTCGGAAAGGCTGTCCGCTCCCAAAAGGCGTGCCAGTTCTTCCTTTGTGCCTTCTTCGGACAGTTTTCTGATTTCGGTCTGGGTGCTGCTGCCGTCCGTTTCTTTTTCAATCACAAAATGACTGTCCGCCATAGCCGCTATCTGCGGAAGGTGCGTAATGCAGATGACCTGATGCGCCTCGGAAAGACGGCTTAATTTTTCGGAAACCCGCCATGCGGTCCTGCCGCTGATACCGGTATCGATTTCATCGAAAATGAGCGTGTCTACCGCATCCTTTTCCGCCAGCACCGCCTTAATGGCAAGCATAATACGGGAAAGTTCACCGCCGCTGGCAACGGCTCCCAGACTTTTGGGTGTCTCTCCCGGATTGGTGGAGAGTAAAAATTCCACATCATCCGCACCGTCCGCGGACGGTTCCTTTGCCTTTCTGTCAATGACAAATTCTACGGTGAGGAAGTTCAGATCCACCAGGGATTTCTGTAAAATACCCGCAAGTGTTTCCGCGTTCTTATTTCTTAACTTTGTCAGTTTGTCGCAGACCTTTGTAAGCTCCGCTTCCTTCTTTTTTATTTTGTCATCCAGGGCGGCACGGTATACTTCGTAATCTTTCAGCTTTTCCGTTTTCTGTGCGATTTCTTCTCCGTATGCCTTTACTTTTTCGATGGAGCCGCCGTATTTTTCTTTTAAGCGGTTCACCACATTCAGCCGTTCCTCCACCTGGGCAAACAGAGCGCCGTCAAATTCCATACTTTCCATGTAATCGGCACATTCCCTGTTAAAATCGTTTAACAGTTCTTCCGTCTGCAGAAGGGTTTCCTGCATGCCGGCAAGCTTTTCGTCAAAATGCGCCACGCTGCCGATTTCCCGGACTGCACGTCCGATTAACGTGGACGCTCCTTCCTCTTCCCCACCGGTAAGCCGGAAGGTCTGGCCCAGCGCTTCTCCGATTTTCTGACCGTTTACCATGAGGCTGTACTGCTTTTCCAGTTCCTCATCCTCTCCGTCCTTAAGCGCTGCCGCCTCTATTTCCTGCTGTTCAAAGCAAAGCAGCTCCAGCTCTCTGTCGCGTTCCCTCTCATCCAGAGCCGACTCTTCTTTTTCCGCAAGCAGGTCTTTTCTTTCCTTATAAAGCCTTGCCGCCTCCGCCTTTAATTCTTCCGCCTCTTTTCCTGCGTAGGCGTCTAAAATCTGCAGATGCTTTTTTTTCTGTAAAAGGGACTGGTGCTCATGCTGTCCGTGAATGTCAATCAGAAGCTCGGACAGCTCCTTTAACTGTCTGGCGCTGACCGTTTCCCCGTTGATACGGCTGACGCTTCTGCCCTGACTGATTTTGCGGACAATGGTAACCGTTCCGTCCTCTTCGGGCAGATCCATTTCGGCAAGCTTTTGTGCTATGCGCTCCGAGGAGTCAAAGGTAAGCTCCACCAGAGCCGCATCCGCTCCCCGTCTTATCATATCCGGGCTTGCCTTGCCGCCCAGCGCCAGATTGACGGATCCGAGCAGAATGGATTTACCGGCGCCGGTTTCGCCGGTCAGGATATTGAGTCCTCCGGTAAAATCCACCTCCGCCTCTTCTATGAGTGCCAGATTTTTCACATGTAAACTTATTAACATAGTTCTCCTTCTACCTTCTCTTTATGTCTCCCTATGTCTGCCGTCTCTCCCGGCACGTTTAATCTTCCTGTCTGTAACCTTTGTCTACAGCATGACCTTTATTTTTTCCATTAAGACCTTGGTGTCCTCCACGGTTCTGACCGCCATCATAATGGTGTCGTCTCCTGCAATGGAACCCACGATTTCCCGGAATTTCATGGCATCCACGGCTGCTGCCACCGCCATTGCCATACCGGAAACGGTCTTGATGACCAGAATATTCTGCGCCATATCCATGGACACAAAGCCTTCCTTTAAGACACGGATGTATTTATCTCCCAGATGGCTGTCGTCCGTGCCAAGCGCCACGTATTTCTGTCTGCCGTCCCCCGTAGGCACCTTGGATAATTTCAGCTCCCGGATATCCCGTGAAACGGTTGCCTGCGTTACATCAAAACCCTCTTCTTTTAACAGTACCGCCAGCTCCTCCTGCGTTTCCACGTTCCTGCTCTCGATAATCTCGATAATTCTGCCCAGTCTTTCTTTCTTCATCCCTTTTCCATCCTTTTTTACTTTGGTTTTATACCCGCCTGCGTCAGCCGTTTTCACTCATCTTTTTGTGTAAGGTTTCTAAGAAACCGGCATCTCCGATTTTAATAAATTCCGTTGTCTGTGCGGATTTGCGTATCCGTATCAGATCACCGGTGGCAATTTCCACCGCCTGTCCGTCAAAATTCACCACACCGTGCTGTTCCTGTCCCTCTCTGCCCGCCGGAATTTCTATTTCCACCACATCCTCTGCGGAAAGCACCACGCTGCGCTGGTTCAGGGTGTGGGGACAGATTGGCGTCAGCACAAGCAGGCTTGCCATGGGCTCCACAATGGGGCCGCCCGCCGACAGGTTATAGCCCGTGGAGCCGGTGGGTGTCGTGACAATCATGCCGTCCGCCTGGTATTTATTTAAGAATTTTTTATTGACATATAAATGGAACTGTAAAAGCTGCTGGGCGCCGTCCCTGCGGATGACAATGTCGTTAAGCGCCCAGTCGGTATGGATTTCTTTTCCGCTTCTTATAAGGCTGCCGTCCAGCATCATGCGGCTTTCCAATTCAAAATCTCCCGAAAGCAGCTTCTCCACGGCATTCTCCACGCCCTCCGGCTCCACTTCCGTAAGATACCCCAGTGTGCCCATATTGATGCCGAGAATGGGAATGTTCTGTTTGCCGATGCGCTCTCTTGCGGCATTTAAGACCGTGCCGTCGCCACCCAGTACCAGAATACAGTCCGTTCCCGGCTGCATGGGGTCTTCGGGATGCAGCTTGACACTGCATTCCATTCCTTTCTGTGTAAGAAGCTTCTGAATATGCTTTGTCATCAGAAGGTCCTTGTCCTTATGCAGGTTTGTATAAATGCAAAAATGTTTCATTCCGTTTTGTCCAACTCCCCATGTGCAAGTGAAACGGTTTCTTTTATTTTCGTCTGCCACTCCGGTGCAAAGCCGAGTCCCTCTTTCTTAGAAAGAAGCTCTTTTAAGGCTCCTTCCGCCTCGGCTTCCGTAAACGGCGGCATTTTTTCTTTCTGAATTTCCAGAAAAACGAGATATTCGATATTGCCTTCCGGTCCCTTTATGGGGGAAAAATCCAGATCCTTTACGAGAAATCCCAGCATATCCACATAAGTAATGACTTTTTCAATGACTTCCCTGTGCACCTCCGGCTCTCTTACCACGCCTTTTTTGCCGACCTTGTCTTTGCCGGCTTCAAACTGCGGTTTGATGAGGCACACCATCTGCCCCTGCTCTGCCAGAAGCTCTCTTGCAGGCAGTAAGATTTTGGTCAGGGAAATAAACGAAACATCCACGGAAGCAAACCGGGGTGCCTCGGCAATATCCTCTTTTGTCATATAGCGGAAATTGGTCTTTTCCATGCAGACCACTCTCTCGTCATTGCGGAGCTTCCAGGCAAGCTGACCGTGTCCCACGTCCACGGAATATACCTTTACGGCGCCGTTCTGCAGCATGCAGTCGGTAAAGCCGCCGGTGGAAGCGCCGATGTCCATACATACCTTTCCCTTCAGGGTAAGGTCAAAATGCGTCATTGCCTTCTCTAATTTATAGCCGCCCCTGCTCACGTATTTCTGCGGGGCTCCTTTTACTTCTATTTTCAGGTTGTCCGTGCGGAACATGCTTCCCGCTTTGTCCTCCCGCTGTCCGTCCACGAAAACATTGCCCGCCATGATAATGGCTTTTGCTTTTTCCCGGGATTCTGCGTAGCCCATGGACACAAGCAGTACATCCAGTCTTTCTTTCATGTTTCTTCCTCGTTATTCTGCTGCCGAAAGCCTGTTTTATTTAGGCTGTCCGTCCATCTGTTCCAAAATTCGGTTCAAGATGCTTTCCGCATCCATATGCAGTTCTTTTTTTAACTGCTCCACACTGCCATGCTCCACATAACAGTCCGGTATGGCAACGGAAAGGAATTTTCCGCAGTAATTGCATTCCTCTAAGAAGGCTCTTACGCCTTCGCCGAAGCCGCCGTTTGCCGTGTTTTCCTCCATCGTAATCACGAAATCATGCTCTGCTGCCGCCTGCTTTACCATTTCTTTGTCAAAGGGCTTTACAAAACGCACATTGACAAGGCTGACCGGAAGACCTTTTTCTTTTAACGCCTCCCGCACGGTTACGGCTGTTTTTACCATACTGCCCACGGCTAACAGGGCAATACCGCCCTCTTTGTAAATCCATTCGCTCTTTCCCATGGAAACGGGAGCACGGAACTCCTTTAAGCCCGTATATGCCTCACCCTTGGGATAACGCACGGCAATGGGACAGCCCGCCGCCACGGCATATTTCATCATATCGGAAAGCTCCCATTTGTTCTTGGGCGCCATTATGTGCATATTGGGAATGCTGGATAAAAACGACAAATCGAAAATACCCTGATGGGTCTCGCCGTCCGCGCCTACCAGCCCTGCCCGGTCTATGGCAAATACCACCGGCAGATTCTGGATACAGACATCGTGCAATATCTGGTCATAGGCTCTCTGTAAAAAAGAGGAATAGATTGCCACCACCGGAATATAGCCTCCGGCTGCCAGCCCCGCCGCAAAGGTAACGGCATGTTCTTCCGCAATGCCCACATCAAAGAAACGCTCCGGGTACATGTTGCGGAACCGCTTTAAGCCCGTGCCGTCCGGCATAGCCGCCGTAATCGCCACCACTTTTTCATTGCGTTTTCCAAGCTTACACATAACCGTGGAAAAAATATCCGTGTAATTGGCTGTGGTACGGGGATTTTTAGGAAGTCCCGTTTCCGGCTCAAAGGGATCCGTGCCGTGAAATCTGGCGGGATGCCGTTCTGCCGGCTCATAGCCCTTTCCTTTTTCCGTAAGCACATGGACAAGCACCGGTCCTTTTACTCTCTTGGCGTCCTTAAAGACCCTTAAGAGGGCGTTGATGTCGTGTCCGTTTACGGGACCTAAGTAGGTGATTCCCATATCTTCAAAGAACATGCCGGGAACCACAAGCTGCTTCACACCGTTTTTGATACGGCGGATACGGGCAATCAGTCCGTCTTTTCCGGAATTTTTTAAGGTGTTGTACACACCCTCCTTCAGATCCAGGTATCCTTCCGCCGTACGCACGTTATTTAGGTACTTGGAAAGTCCGCCCACATTTTCGGAAATGGACATGTTGTTGTCATTTAATACCACAATGAAATTGGTTTCCAGAGAGGACGCATTGTTTAACGCTTCGTAAGCCATACCGCCCGTCAGGGAACCGTCGCCGATGACGGATACAATGGTTTCCGTGCCGCCGGATAAATCCCGTGCTTTTACCATTCCCAGTCCCGCCGATATGGAGGTGGAGCTGTGTCCGGTATCGAAGCAGTCGCAGTCGCTTTCCTTCCGTTTGGGAAATCCGCTCATGCCATGGTATTTCCTAAGGGTATCAAAGCCGTCTTTTCTGCCGGTCAGGATTTTGTGGGTGTAGGACTGGTGTCCCACATCGAAAATAATCTTGTCCTTTGGTAAATCCAGGGAAAGATGCAGCGCCATGGTAAGCTCCACCGTACCGAGATTGGAGCCTAAGTGTCCGCCCGTTTCACTGATTTTTTCTATGAGGAATTTCCGGATTTCTTCTGCTAAAAGCGGGTATTCCTTTTTGTTCAGCTTCTTTATGTCATTGACCTTCTCTATTTGTTCCAAGTACATCTATACTCACCCCAAAAGCATTATTTTTTCCGATGAATCAGATATTTCGTAAGCTCCTCCAGAAAGGCACTGTCCCCCGAACAGTCCTTCAGAATACAAATGGCTTCTTCCGAAAGCTTCTCCACTTCTTTTTTTGCTTTTTCAAGACCATACATGGTCACGTAAGTCTGTTTGTCGTTCTTTTCGTCGCTGAAAAGCGGCTTACCCAAAACGGCTTCCTCTCCTTCCACATCCAGAATGTCGTCCTGAATCTGGAACGCAATGCCGATGTTGTACGCACATTTGCCCATGGCAGTAACGGTTTTCTCGTCCGCTCCCGCCAAAATGGCTCCTATCATCATGGAAGCCTCTATCAGATCCGCCGTCTTGTGACGGTAAATAAACAGAAGCTGCTCTTCCGTAATCTGTTTTCCTTCCGCCTCTAAGTCCGCAGTCTGTCCGCCTATCATGCCGTGGATGCCTGCTGCCTTGGACAGTACCTTAAGCGCCTGCTCTAACATCTTAAAACGCGCCGTTACCGGCACCCCGTCCACGTAACAGTTTTCAAAAGCCCGGAATGCGGTTTCAAACGCATAGTTTAACAGGGCATCCCCTGCCAGAACCGCCATACCGTCTCCGTAAACCACCCATGTGGTCTTTTTGCCGCGGCGCAGTTCGTCGTTGTCCATGGCGGGCAGATCGTCGTGCACCAGGGAATAGGTATGTATCATTTCCATGGCTGCCATAAAGGGCTCCACCGCACTGCCCGTTCCGCCGCACATTTTATAGGTTTCCCGCATCAGCATGGGACGTATTCTCTTACCGCCCGCCTCCAAGCTGTAATGCATGGCTTCCTTTACCGTCTTCTGCAAGCCTTCCGTATCCGGCATATACCGCATTAAAATCTCATTGATTTCTTTCTGTCTGTTTTCAAATTCTGCCCGAAAGTCCATACTTCCTCCCGCTACATGCTATTCTTCGTCCCAGTCCGTTACCTGACCGTCCGCGTTCAGTATCTGCACCTGTTTTTCTACCCTGTCGATATCGGCGTTGCACTGCTTAATAAGCTCCATGCCGTCCTTATACAGGGAAAAGCTTTCTTCCAGTGTAATATCTTCTTTTCGCAACTGCTCTGTCATGGCATCTAATTTTGCCAGCTTTTCTTCCAAAGTCATACCGGTTCTCTTTCCTTTCGTGCGCGTTCTTCCACCAGTACGTGAATTTCGCCGTCCGTCACCTGTACGGTAAGTTTATCACCTTCTGCCACATCTTCCACGCTCTTTACAGCCCTGCCGTCCTTTTCCACATAGGAATAACCGCCGCTTAATTTTTCCAAAGGGGACAGCCCCTTAAACTGCTCAATAAGAAGCGCCAGTCTGTGACGTCTGTCCGTCACGATATCCGAAAAGCCGCCCTGCAGGCTCTCCGTCAGCTTTGCTAAATACATCTTCTGCTCCTGCAGACGGTTCATGGGACTTAGGGTCTTTAACAGAAGCTGTCTCTGCGCCGTCTTCATTTTTAAGAGCTGTATTTTGGTCATCATGCCGCCGGCAAGTTCCTCTTTTCTGCGGGCAAGCTGTTTTTCCAGCTGGTCGTACTCATATACGGCAAGCTCCGCTGCCGCTGAGGGAGTCGGTGCACGTAAGTCCGCCACAAAATCCGCTATGGTGGTGTCCGTTTCATGACCCACTGCGGAAATAATGGGAATTTCACAGTCAAAGATGGCCTGTGCCACCGCTTCTTCGTTAAACGCCCACAAGTCCTCTAAGGAGCCGCCGCCCCTTCCCACTATCATCACATCCACACCTGTCTTTTCCAGTGCGCGGATGCCGTTTATAATGCTGGGCGCCGCATCCTTTCCCTGCACAATGGCGGGATACAGGATAATTTTCACGTAAGGGTTCCTTCTCCGGGTAATGTTGATGATATCCCGGACCGCCGCTCCCGTGGGAGCCGTCACCACACCCAATGTATGAATATACTTTGGAACGGGTCGTTTGTAACACTCATCAAACATGCCCCGTTCCAACAGTTCCGTTTTCAATTCTTCAAATTTTTCGTAGAGATTTCCCAGACCGTCATTCGTAATCTGCTTTACATAAATCTGGTATTTTCCGTCTCTTTCGTAAACGTTTACACTACCTTTTACAACGACCTGCATCCCCTCCTGCATCCGGAAGGAAAGTCCTTTTTTCCGGTCACTGTCGAACATCACACAGGCAATGGTACCTTTTTCGTCCTTTAACGTAAAATAAATATGTCCAGACGGATGGTATTTGCAGTTGCTTACTTCGCCTCTGACGCAAAGCCTCTGCAGCATAAAATCCTGAGTGAACATATTTTTTATATACGCATTTACCTGTGCTACCGAATATACATTTTGTACGGCCATAAAAATCCTCTTTTATACAAACTTCGCCAATACGGCATTGACAAAAGCTCCGGACCCGTCCTGACCGAATTTCTTGGCAAGCTCCACCGCCTCATTGATGGCTACGCTCGCCGGTACACTGTCATCCTTCTCTATTTCATAGACAGCAAGGCGGAGAACAGTAAGCTCTACCTTTCCCATGCGGGTGATGTCCCAGTTCTCGGCCTTTTCGGAAAGCTGCTTATCAATGTCCGGTAAGGACTCCATGATGTGATTGTATTTTTCGGTGATGTACTCCCTATCCTTTTCGCTGAAGGAATGCATATCTTCATCATAGCTTCCCGTTTCAAAAAACATTTTTAACTGTGCCGGCATCTCCTCCGGATTATTAAATTCCACACGGAACAAAAGCAGAAATATCTGCTCTCTCAATTCTCTCCTGCCCATAGTATCTGAGTTCCCTCTTATCGTATGATTATTTGTTGTTCGGCATACTGACAGCCACGACTCTCACGTTCACATCCGTAACGGTAAGTCCTGTCATATTTTCAATGGTGGTCTTTACTTTGTCCTGTACCTTGCCGCAGGTAACGGGAATATTGTAGCCGTATGCGATATTTACAAACACATCGACCTTTACGCGGTTTTCAAAAATATCAATTTTAGCGCCTTTTCTGGCGTTTTTGATACCAACCTTATCCATCAGCTCGCCTGCCATATTGCCGGCGCAGGCTTCCACGCCTTCAATATCCCTGACTGCCAGGCTGGCAATCATGGCTACTACGTCATCTGCTATCTGTACGGTACCGATATCGTTATTATCTCTTAAAACATAGGTTGATCTTTCTTCCATAATTATGTCCATACTCCTTTCGTCTTGTACTTCCGTTCATGATGTTAGTATAGCACAACCCTTATTCATTCACAAGCCAAAAAGTCAGCGAATGCCCCGTCGCATCCTCCGTGTAGGCTATTCTGCCGCCAGCGGTATAAAAATAGCGGAATATCTTCTGATTTGTGACAAGCTCTGTCACAAAGGTGTCATAAACGGCATCGTCACTGCACATAAATGTGATGGTGGTTTTGCCCGCATCCTGCTCCTTTTCAAAGAAATCCTCCACCGCTTCCTCATCATACTCCGTAAAATAAGCGCCCTCCGTCACGTAGTAATTTGCCTGCATGGAGGTACATTCCGGCAGGGCAAACAGAGTATCCACCGTGTGGGTTTTCTCTAACATAACCGCCGGCACGCAGAGATAATCATAGTTAATCTGCGGCAGGCTGCCGGCGCCCTCCTCTTTTTCTTCGCTCTGATAGGAAGGGTCGCCCCATGTGGCGTCCACGTAATAGCACTGTCCGTCCACTTCCACTAAATTAAACGCATGTGCCTGTCCGCCGTAAACCGTGCCGGACACAAGTACACTGTTTATCCCTGCCCGGTTCAAAAGATACTGCACCGTTTTGGCATATCCCTGACAGACGGACTCGCCCGATAATAAACAGGAGCATATATTCTGGTTGTCCGGGGCATCCTTCCGGTAATCGGTGTGCAGAATCACATATTCATACACATATTTTACTTTTTCGTAATCGGATGCCTCTGCCGGCAAAGCCTGCAGGCATTCCTCTGCCGCCCGGTCAATTTTCTGTTCCTTAAGCACCCGCTCATAGGTGTCCATGGTATAGGTGCCGGAAAAACTGATTTTCAGCAGCTTGTCCGCCAGCGTATACTTTGTATAGGTGTAGCCGCTCACGAAGAACAGCTCCGGGTGGTCGTTCATAACGGCATAAAAGACCTTTTCGATGTCCTCTTCCCCGGGCTCTCCCGAAAAACCGGTATGCAGGGGATATTCCTCCTCCATGCCGGACAGGGCAAGGTAAATGTCCCGGTACCACACCTGTTCTCCCTCGGACAACGCCTCCAGGCAGAACTGTCTGGTAGGGTATTCCTCTTTCATGGCTTCCGCATACGCTGCCATCTGTGTTTCATCCATTGTCTGTGCTTCCCCGTTTTCCTGTGTTTCCTCCCGTAACGGGGAGGCACAGGCACTCAGGTACACTGCAAGGATTGCTGCCGTAAGTACTGTTCGTTTTAATTTTCTGTTCAAATCTGCCTCTTTACTGATTGCGTCCGAATTCGGAAAGCTCCAGTCCCGGGTTTCTGTCCAGTGTCATACCCACACTCCAGGAGTTGACAAACAGAAGTAAGGGATTGCCCTTCAAATCCTGAATCTTCTTCATATCCGATGTACCGGTCAGCTTCTGTAAATCAATATCCTTGTTTTCAATCCAGCGGATATGTTCATAGGGAAGCGGCTCTAAGCGGATTTCCACATTGTATTCGTTGTTCAGGCGGTACTTTAAGACGTCAAACTGCAGAACGCCTACCACACCCACGATGATTTCTTCCATACCGGTGTTGTATTCCTGGAAAATCTGGATGGCACCTTCCTGGGCAATCTGGGAAACGCCCTTGATGAACTGCTTTCTCTTCATGGTATCTACCTGACGCACTCTGGCAAAATGCTCCGGTGCAAAGGTAGGAATGCCTTCGTATTGAAATTTCTGTTTCGGCATGCACAGGGTATCGCCGATGGAGAAAATACCCGGGTCGAATACGCCGATAATATCACCCGCATATGCCTCGTCCAGAATCTTTCTCTCGTCCGCCATAATCTGCTGGGGCTGGGAAAGACGCATGACCTTATCTCCCTGCACATGGCGTACTTCCATGTTGGCGTCAAATTTGCCGGAGCAGATACGCATAAAGGCGATTCTGTCCCGGTGCGCCTTGTTCATGTTCGCCTGAATTTTAAAGACAAAGGCAGAAAAATCATTTTCCACGGGGTCTATCAGACCGATGTCCGCCTTTCTGGGCAGCGGTGTGGTTGTCATTTTTAAGAAATGCTGCAGAAAATCCTCCACACCGAAGTTTGTCAGGGCGGAACCGAAGAATACCGGCGTCAGATCGCCGCTTCTTACTTCATCTAAATCAAATTCCGCACTGGCGCCGTCCAAAAGCTCGATTTCTTCCATAAGCTTGTCCGCTGCCGCCTGTCCGATAACGGAAACAAGCCTGTCCGTATCGGCCGCGTCAATCTCGGTTGCAATACCTTCCTTGGTACCCTTTTCGGTATCGGAATAGGTAAAGACTTTATTTTTCTCTCTGTCAAATACACCCTTGAAATTTTTACCGGAGCCAATGGGCCAGTTGACGGGACAGGTGGCTATTCCTAACTCCTTCTCGATTTCGTCCAGCAGATCGAAGGTATCGTTGGCATCCCTGTCCATCTTGTTGATAAAGGTAAAAATAGGTATCTTTCTCATGACGCAGACCTTGAACAGCTTTCTGGTCTGTGCCTCTACACCCTTGGAGGCGTCAATGACCATGACGGCCGAGTCCGCCGCCATCAGGGTACGGTAGGTATCTTCCGAGAAGTCCTGATGTCCCGGTGTATCCAGAATGTTGATGCAGAATCCGCCGTATTCAAACTGCAGTACCGAAGAAGTTACAGAAATACCTCTTTCCTTTTCGATTTCCATCCAGTCGCTGACCGCATGTCTGGCTGTTGCCTTTCCCTTTACGCTTCCCGCCAGATTGATGGCTCCGCCGTAAAGCAAAAATTTCTCCGTCAGGGTCGTCTTACCTGCATCGGGGTGCGAAATAATCGCAAAAGTTCGTCGTCTGTTTATTTCCTCTGCTACTGAAGCTGCCACAGCTTTCATCCTCCAAATCTTAACTTACTGCACGCGTTCCGTGCTTACCTTAATATGCCCTCTCCCGCAAAGGTGGGCACAATGTCAAAATATTGTAACACAGATGCACCGATATCTGCAAATGTTTTTCTTGTCCCCAGATTGCCCGGCGCCACCGGCTTTCCGTACATAACAAAGGGCGTATACTCCCTGGTGTGGTCCGTGGTCTTTAAGTAACCGGGATCACAGCCGTGGTCCGCCGTTATCATCAGCACGTCCTCATCCCGCATTTTCGCCATGATTTCCGGCAATTTGCCGTCAAAATAAGAAAGTGCCTTCGCATAGCCGTCAATGTCCCTGCGGTGTCCGTAAAGCATATCAAAATCCACTAAATTGATAAAGCAGATGCCTTCAAAATCCTTGTCGAGATATTCTAAGGTTCTCTCAATTCCCTCGGCGTTTCCGCTTGTATAGACATGCTCCGAGATGCCGCTTCCGGCAAAAATATCAAATATCTTGCCTACGGCAATGGTATCTTTTCCGTGTGCCTGCAGGATATTTAATATGGTGTCCCCGGGCGGCTCCAGCGAAAAATCATGCCGTCTCGGTGTGCGGGTATAATTTCCGCTTTCCCCGGTAAAGGGTCTTGCGATAACTCTGCCCACGCCGTGCTTTCCGGTCAGGATTTTTCTTGCCATCCGGCAGTATTCGTAAAGCTGCTCCACCGGAACCACATCCTCATGGGCGGCAATCTGGAACACGCTGTCCGCAGATGTGTAAACAATTAGATCGCCCGTTTTGACATGCTCGTCGCCGTATACTTTAATGACTTCCGTACCGGAATACGGCTTGTTACAGAGCACGCCTCTGCCGGTTGCTTTCTTAAACGCATCCAGTACCTCTTTGGGGAAGCCGTCCGGATAGGTGGGCAGCGGAGTCGGGGAATAAATACCGGCTATCTCCCAGTGTCCGATGGTAGTATCTTTGCCCATGGAAGCTTCCGTCATACGTGCAACTCTGCCCGTTATATCCGTCACCTTACTTTCTGCCGATGTGCCTTCTATCTGAAAAAGTCCCAATTTTTCCATGTTTGGCATAGAAAAATAAGGACTTTTCGATACTGTTCCCAAAGTATCCACACCGTAGTCTCCAAACTTTTCCGCATCCGGCATCTGTCCGATTCCAAAGCTGTCCAGTACGATTAAAAATACTCTCTTCATCTCATCCGTCCTTCCTGTCGTTTCATTCGTTTATCTTACCACATATCCTTTTACTCTACAACTGTACTGATTATGATATTTTCTGCCGGAATGCCGGCTTTTCTTTTCACAATATCTTCAATCTGGGCTCTCTGTGCGTCCGTCAGCTCCAGTGCATTTACCACCACATCGGCACCGTCCCCGCTGATGCTTACCACCACGCCGTCAAAGCCTTTTGCCTGCAGTAAAATTTCCGCGCCCAGTTCCTTTTCCGCTACATTTGTCATCTGCACCATGGTCTGTACGGCTTCCTGCTTCTGTTCATCGCTTAAGGCGGTGCTGTTGATGACTTCCATCAGGGTTTCCTTATTCTTGGCTCTCACCTGCTCCTTCAAAAGCTTTGCTTCGGAAAGCACAGCCACAGAGGAATTGGATGTGAATACAGCTTCTCCGGGAATTTCGCCCTGCTGTGGTGTCACGTAAGAACCATCCGCCTGTTCAAGGCCTGTTTCTGCATCTGCACCGCTTAATGCCAGATCTTCTTCCGACAAGTCATCCAAATCCGTATCCAGACTTTCGATTTCCACATAGTCCCCGTTTGCCGCCGCATCGTCCGTAAGTCCCATGATGTCGTTCAGGGAATAGTCATCGTTTACCACACCGTCCGTCAGGCTTCCCGCTTCCTCACTGGTAATTTCTCCGTTTGCGGAAGTGGGCACATAATCTTCCCCGGACAGATTTTTACCGGTAAACTGTAAGTACCCTGCTACCGCAATCATAATGGCAAGTGCAGTAATCATCAGTTGATTTTTTTTAAGTATGTTTTTCACGTCATTCTCCCCTTCACTATACTTTCGGTTTTCTACCTGTTTCATTATATTAAGCTTTTCTATTCTCTATGCATACGTGTCTTATTTTGTACGCAGAACTTTCGCATGGTGCTCTCCCCGGCTTATCCTGCCTTCAGCACTTTTACCCGGTGCGCCTCCACGCCGAACAGTATCTGTACCGCCTCCGATAAATTTTTACTCACTTCCCCGTTGCCGGCTCCTTCCGCCACCACGACCACGCCCTCCACGCTGGGACTTAAGGTTTTGACCACATAGGGCTCTTCATAGCCGTTCCCCTTTCTGTAAACCGTTGCATCCTCCGTGGCAAATTCGCTCACCATCCGGCTGCCGCCCTGGCTGTCCTGTTCCGATGTCTGGGAACGTGTCACCGGCATATCCTTCTCCACAACCTGTTCCGAAGACGCCCGTAGGGTAATCATCACCTTCACCTGCCCGGCGCCGTTTACTCCGGAAAGAAGGCTTTCTGCCTTCGCTTCCATTTCCTTTATATACTGCTCCTGTTCCCACACATAGCCGGTCACGGCGGTTTCGTCGTATCCTGCCGTACCATCCCCGGCTGCCGTATAGGCTGCGGTTCCGCCTGCCTGATATCCTGTTCCTGTGCTTTTAGTTTGATAACTGATGTTATCATTTCTTCCCGATGCGCTTTTTCCGCCGGTTCCCGCCGTATCCACCGGAATGGCAATCACCATGAGCAGCACGCCCAGCAACACGATAATCAGAAGATTATTCTTATTTTTCAGGAATTTCACTATGGACTCTTTACGGATTTCCTTCATGCACCTTCACCTCGATTTCTACGGTTTCTATGTTGGCGGGAGCCTCTGTTGAATTTTCATCGTATACATTATTAAGTTTCGATTTAATTTCTCTTTCATAGATTTCCCGCTGTTTTTCTTCCGATAAATCACATATGTAATTTATTTGCATCATATCCTCCTGCATCATTTCCTCATACCCGGCAAGGCTCTTCGAAAAAGCCTTTTCATCCGTCTGTCCGAACAGCTTCAGAAGCGGCATCATGAACAGGGTCAGCGCCATCAGATGCACAATGAATTTCAGGTACTTTTCATACAAGCCGTTCGGCTTCAGGTGCAGGATAAGCTGCGCCCCTATTAAGAAAACACTTGCTTTTTTTATGACAGAAAAGATTTCATCGCCCATTTTCCACGCCTTTCTTTATACATTTTCACGCCTATCTGCTTTCAGTGGTTTGTGGTAAATGCCGCCACGGATATGGTTATCATAAATAACAGAAAAGAGGTCCCCACGGTCTGAAACAGCAGCCGCCCGGCATTGCCCACCCTGTCGGCACAGGTGCTCATCCTTTTGTCACTGACAAGTCCCATGAAGGCTCCCGCCGCTTTCAGGACAAACGCCGTCAGAAGCAGCTTGCAAAGAGGCGGCAGTGCTATGGCAATCAGCAAAAGCAGCGCTGTAAAGCCGATGCCGTTTTTTATAATAGCAGCCGCTCCGAATGCCATATCCACCACACTGTCCGTCACTTCTCCCACTCCCGGAATGGCGGAGAGCCCTTTCTGCCAAAGCCCTGTTTTGGCACTGTCAATCGCCGGGGTAAGCAGGGACTGCAGAGTACTGATGCCCGCCACAATGCCAAGGGATGCTTTCAATAAAAACCGTATCATTTTTTCCATGCCGCTTTCCAAAAGAGTCATTCTTTCCTCCGACAGGCATCCGTTTAAGACCGCCAGAAGCATATAGCTGTTGATAAGAGGCATCAGCAGGGTCAGCAGTATTTTCTCCACCAGAAAAATAATCAGCAGGGTAATCTGATACCCCGCTCCCGCCGTCATGGTTCCCGTGGCAATGCCCACCGATAAAAAATAAGCGGGGATAAACACCTGTATAAACGCCACAATATTCTGAATTGCCTCCGCCGCCGTATGCGCTGCACTGAAAAAGCATTTCATCAGAACTGCCGCCATATACAGATACAGAAAATAAAAACCGGCATCCGCCACCTGATGCTTATCAAAAATACGGATAAAATGGGAAATAAGCGCAGCCCCGATGCCCATCAGCAACAGGAGCAGAAACGTATTTTTTAAGGATGCAAGGTCCGTTATCACACTACCGAAGGTCATCTGCACCACACCTGCCAGCGCCCCTTTTATATCTCCCGTGAAAGCCTGTTTCAGCAGGGTTTCCAGGTCAATCTGCAGGGTTGGGAAAAGCTCCCCTAACTGCGCTTCTATGCCATCCATCCCATATTCCCGAAAAATGCTGTCCATATCCATTTCCATGGCATTCTCCTATACAAAATTCCGGATTTGTTCCATGACCGCAAACAGAATGGGAAGTCCCGCAAAAATAACGGACAGCTTTCCTAAAATTTCTATCTGTCCTGCCACGGAACCATATCCGGCATCCTTGCAGATACCCGAAGCAAACTCACAGATATAAGTAATACCGATAACCTTCATCAGGGTGGCCAGATACCCGCCCTCGTCCGACCAGATTTCCTGCACGATCCGGTACTTGTCCAGCATGGAAGTTAAAAAACGCAGGGTGTAGCCGAAAATCAGAATAGCGCACACACAGCCTATGTAAAAGGAATATTCCGGCTTCCGGTTCTTAAACTGCATGGCAAGAACCGCACATAAAATACCGCTGACCGCAATCTTTGTAATCTCTATCATTTTCTTACCTATCCCGCCTTCTACAGGGAAAACAGTGCCTGTATATTGGTAAACAGCTCATAAATATAAGGCACAATCCAGGAAATCACCAGGATTAGCCCCGCCAGACTTACCAAAAAAGCCTGCTCTTCCCTGCCGCTGTGTTTCAATATCTGACTTAATATGGTGACTAAAATACCCACTGCCGCAATCTTAAAAATCAGCCCAATACTCATTCCGACGCTCCTCCTTACAACAGAACAATAATCAGGAAAAGCCCTCCCATGATGCCAAGTCCCGTTGCTAATTTTCCCTGCTGCAGCACATTCTGTTCCCGGATCCTGCGTGCCTCTTTTATGGTGTCCCGGTGCCCTTCCATGACTCTCACCTGCATCTGCCAGTCCTTTAGCCCCTTAACCTTGGCAAAGGAAAGGAAGCTTTCTTTTTCCTCTTTCGTAAGCGGCAGCTTCTGCAAAAGAACGGCAAAAGCCTCTTCCCAACAAGCGGAAAAATCCCTTCCGTCCTCTTTTTGCAAAAGCTTTCCTGCCGAAAGCAGGGTGCCCCGAAACGGCTCTTCCGTCTTTTCCGCTATCATAAACAGACATTCATGCAGCGTGGATTTTCCGTACCGGACTTCACTGATAAAAAGGTCCAGTATTTTTTCCATGGTCTTAAGAAGCCGGATGCTCTCGTAATACCTTGTCCGATAAAAAAGGCCCAGCGCCGTACAGCCTGCAAAAATCAAAATTGCTCCGAAAAGTCGCAGCATATTTCCCCATCCTTTCCGTAAACCGCTTTTATCCCCGGATGCCCCTGTTTTTTCCAGAGCACCACAAACCGTTCAAAGACCTGCTCCTGCAGAAGCTCCCGCATATACGGCTTTTCCCGCAAGGAAAGCAGGTCTTCCCCGTGTATGGTTGCCAGAATGTTGCACCCGCAGGCAGACACCTTCCGGATGGCATCCACATCCTCCCTGCCACCGATTTCGTCTATGGCGATTAAAGAGGGCGCCATGGAACGGACTAACATCATCATGCCGTGCACCTTCGGGCAGGCATCCAGAATATCCGTCCGGATACCCACATCATTCTGCGGTATTCCCAGATAGCTTCCTGCAATTTCACTTCGCTCATCGACCACGCCCACGGAAACGCCCCCTCCGTACACATTGCCATCGGAAATCTGTCTGACCAGGTCCCGTAAAAGTGTGGTTTTTCCGCACCCCGGCGGGGAAATCAGAAGCGTATTGCATATCTTTTGCTGCCGGTACAGATACGGAATAACCGGGTCTGCGGCTCCCTTCTTTTCATGGGAAACACGGATATTCAGGCTGCCCGGATGCTTTAACGTGCGAAGGCTGCCGTCCGTTTCCAGGACAGCCTGTCCGCATATCCCGACCCGGTGTCCTCCCGGCACGCTGATAAATCCCTGCCTCATTTCATCCTCAAAGGCGTAAAGGGAGTCCTTACAGATCTGGTTTAACATATCCCGCAATTGTTCTTCCCCGATGCACCGCGCATCTTCCTTTCTTTTCGTAAGACCACCGTCTTTTCCGAAGAAAAATTCGCCCCTATGTAGTTTTAAGATAATGGGTTTGTCCACCCTGAGGCGGATTTCTTCTAATTCCCCATATAAGGTAAGCATCTGTTCTCCTTCCCCGCGAAGGGACGCCGGAAACAAAGCTATCAGACTTTTTTCTTTGCTCATTTTTCTTTCCTCTCTGCCTACCTCTAATATATGTACAGGCATCAAAAAAAGAACCCGCAAATGCGAGTTCTTTTCGAATTTTTGTCTGGTTGTCTGTTTACTCTTCCCAGCCCTGCCATTCAATCCATTTGGAACCGTAGGTAAAGTAATAAACGGAGATACACTGGATTTTTCCGCTGTCGTCCGTATTAACGGAAAGGATTACTACATCGTCCTTGTAAGAGGAATCTTTGTCGCAGAACCATACATCTGCCAGATCAGCTGCTGCCATGTTCTTCCAGTTGCTGCCGTCTTTGTAAAAAGCAATATCCAGCCATGCGTTGGCATCTTCGTATGCCTTGTAAATCTCTTCTGCGGTTTCATTGTCGTAATTTATCACTCTGGTATCCCCGGAGTCATAAACGAGCTCCCACATAGCATTAGCCGGCTTTACCTGAAACTCATTCAGGTATTCGTCCAGGGAATCTCCTATCTTTAAGCCGCGTGCCAGTACGAAGGACTCATCGTAATCCTGATTGTTGTTGCCGTCAAAGGAGAAGGAATAGGTTTCATCACCGAAAATCATGAATCCGCTGTCTTTGGAAAGGGCAACGGTTTCTTCCCCTTTCTGAAACTGGAAATCGGAGTCCTTCCAGGTCTTGCTGGAAGGAAGGGAGCATGCACTCAGCACAAGGGAAAGTGCCAGTGCGGTAACAGCTGCTAATTTCTTTTTCATCTGTTCATAATCCTTTCTTACTTTTTCAAAAGTTATTACTGCTGTGCTACGTCTTTCATGGAGAAGCTGATTCTTCCCATCTTGTCCTTGCCTAAGCATACAACGGTTACAACATCGCCTAAAGTCAGGACATCTTCTACATGCTCAATTCTTTCCTTGGCAATCTTGGAGATATGAACCATGCCTTCTTTTCCGGGAGCGAACTCGATGAATGCACCGAATTCCTTAATGCTTACGACCTTGCCCTTGAAAATCTGGCCTTCTTCAAAGTCTGTGGTGATAATCTTAATCATCTCAACAGCCTTATCCATCATAACCTTGTCGGTACCGCATACGGATACCTTACCGTCATCAGTAATATCAATCTTTACGCCGGTACGAGCAATAATCTCGTTGATGGTCTTGCCTCTCTGGCCTACTACATCGCCAATCTTTTCCGGGTCAATCTGGATGGAAATAATCTTGGGTGCGTACTTGCCGACTTCTGTTCTGGGAGCGGCAATGGCTTTCTTCATACAGTTGTCCATGATGAAGAGTCGTGCTTCACGGCATCTTGCGATAGCGCCTTCTACGATAGGTCTTGTCAGACCGTGAATCTTAATATCCATCTGGATAGCGGTAATACCTTCTGTAGTACCGGTTACCTTAAAGTCCATATCGCCGAAGAAGTCTTCCAGCCCCTGAATATCGGTAAGAAGTACGAAATCATCGTCGGTTTCACCGGTAACAAGACCACAGGAAATACCTGCTACCATCTTCTTGATGGGAACACCGGCAGCCATTAAGGACATGCAGGATGCACAGGTGGAAGCCATGGAGGTTGAACCGTTTGACTCAAAGGTTTCGGATACGGTACGGATTGCATAAGGGAACTCCTCTTCAGAAGGAAGCACAGGAATAAGTGCTCTCTCTGCCAGTGCACCGTGACCGATTTCACGACGTCCGGGACCTCTGGAAACCTTGGTCTCACCTACGGAGTAGGAAGGGAAGTTGTACTGATGCATATATCTCTTGGAGGTTTCGTTTTCATCCAGACCGTCTACCTTCTGCGCTTCGGATAACGGAGCTAAGGTACATACGTTGCAGATCTGGGTCTGTCCTCTGGTGAACATTGCGGAGCCGTGTACTCTGGGAATGATGTCCACTTCTGCTGCAAGAGGACGGATCTGGGTGATTTCACGGCCGTCGGGACGCTTGTGGTCCTTTAAAATCATCTTGCGGACGGTCTTCTTCTCATACTGGTATACCGCTTCGCCTAAAACAGCCAGCCACTCTTCGTTTTCTGCAAATGCCTCGCTGAGCTTTTCGGTAATATTCTTGATATTTTCTTCTCTGGTCTGCTTGTCATCGGTAAATACCGCAACTTCCATTTCTTCGGGAGTTACGATTTTCTTCATTTCTTCAAACATTTCTGCGGGAATTGCACAGCTTGTGTATTCATGCTTGGGCTTTCCTACTTCCGCTACAATGCCGTCAATGAAGGAAATGATGGTCTGATTTACTTCATGTGCCTTGTAAATAGCATCAATCATGACTGCTTCGGGAATTTCGTTTGCACCGGCTTCAATCATGATAACCTTTTCTCTGGTAGAAGCTACGGTTAAGTTTAAGTCACTGTTCTTCCACTGCTCCTGGGAAGGGTTGATAATCAGTTCGCCGTCAATCATGCCCACCTGGGTCATGGCACAGGGACCGTCAAAAGGAATATCGGAAATGCAGGTTGCAATAGCAGCGCCCAACATAGCCACCAGTTCGGGACGGCATGCAGGGTCCACACTCATAACCATATTGTTTAAGGTAACGTCGTTGCGGTAATCCTTAGGGAACAGCGGACGCATGGGTCTGTCGATAACACGGCTGGTCAGGATGGCATTTTCGCTTGCCTTCCCTTCTCTCTTATTGAAACCGCCCGGGATTTTTCCTACCGCATATAATTTTTCTTCGTACTCTACACTTAAAGGGAAGAAATCAATGCCGTCTCTGGGCTTGTCCGATGCTGTTGCACAGGATAATACTGTTGTTTCGCCATAGTGCATAAATGCACATCCGTTTGCCTGCTTGCCGACTCTGCCGATATCAACGCTTAAGGTACGGCCTGCAAGCTCCATTGAAAAAGTCTTGTACATACTTTTCTCCTTGCTTTTTTACAATCCGCCTCGGCGGAAGGGGCTCTGGGTAAAACACCGAAACTACTGAAAAATACACTTACACAAATATACTTTTCAGCGGTCTCGGGGTTTCGTTTACCCAAAGAGGTGAATAAAGTGACTTTGCGCCCGCCCTGTCTGTACCAGAAACGAAGCTGCGTAAAAAAGCGGAGCAGCCTGTTTTGGACATACTCCGCTCTTTGCATCATAATTACTTTCTGATTCCCAGCTTAGCAATGATTGCACGATATCTTTCGATATCCTTTTCTTTTAAGTAATCAAGCAGACCACGTCTCTGACCAACCATCTTTAAAAGACCTCTGTTGGAGTGATGATCCTTGGGGTTCTGCTTCATATGCTCGGTTAACTCTTTGATTCTCTCGGTCAGTACGGCAATCTGTACTTCGGGTGAACCGGTATCTCCGGGCTTTGTTGCATACTCATTGATAATAGCTGTTTTCTTCTCTTTGGAAATCATGATAAAATCCTCCTAAAAAATATTTAGTAAACACCGGATACGAAGGCCGGGTCGGAGTGTCCATAACCTGCGCATCGGTTAAACCATACCTAATAAAATTACCACATTTTACTTTACTTGTAAACCCTTAATTTTCGGACAGTTCCACTTTTATTCCTGTGCGTATTTGTCTGCCTGTCCGGCAATCAGCGCCGCATCATCAAAGTAGTTAATCTTCATGGCTGCCTTGACCTCTGACATGGTCTTCGCTGCTTCTTCCCTTGCCACTTCGCTGCCCTTCTTTAAGATTTCGTAGATGTCGGGAATCTGCTTCTGCAGCTCTTTTCTGCGGTTGCGGATGGGCTCTAATTCCTCCTGCATAACGTTGTTTAAGAATTTCTTTACCTTAACATCGCCCAGACCGCCTCTCTGGTAGTGTGCCTTTAACTCATCCAGGTTTGCGTATTCGGGCAGATAGCGCTCAAACTGCTCATCCTTGCAGAACGCATCCAGATAGGTAAATACGGTGTTGCCCTCCAAGGAACCGGGATCACTTACCTTTAAGTGGTTTGGATCCGTAAACATGCTCATAATCTTGGTCCGCACTTCATCTGCGGAATCGGACAGATAGATGCAGTTTCCAAGGGATTTACTCATTTTTGCCTTGCCGTCAATACCCGGCAGTCTGCAGCATACTTCATTCTGCGGAACAAGAGCTTCCGGCTCCACCAGTGTTTCTCCGTAAACGGAGTTAAACTTTCTTACGATTTCACGGCACTGTTCAATCATGGGAAGCTGGTCTTCACCAACGGGAACCGTTGTTGCCTTGAATGCGGTAATATCGGCTGCCTGACTGATGGGATAGGTGAAAAATCCCACGGGAATGCTGGTTTCGAAGTTGCGCATCTGGATTTCGGACTTTACGGTAGGATTCCGCTGCAGTCTGGAAACGGTAACCAGGTTCATATAATAAAAGGTTAATTCCGTAAGCTCCTGGATCTGGGACTGTATAAACAGGGTGGACTTGGCAGGGTCCAGTCCGCAGGATAAATAATCCAGTGCCACTTCAATAATATTCTGTCTGATTTTCTCCGGATTGTCCGCATTGTCGGTCAGCGCCTGTGCATCGGCAATCATAATAAAAATCTTGTCGTATTCTCCGGAATTCTGTAACTCCACTCTCTTGCGAAGAGAGCCTACATAATGACCTACGTGAAGTCTTCCGGTAGGGCGGTCTCCGGTTAAAATGATCTTGCTCATCTGTTAATCTCCTTTATTTTCACTCCTCTGCCTGTTTCCGCAAAGGCAGTCATAGCATTCAAACGTACCTTAAATTATACTACAGGAAAAAGGCTTCCGTCAACCGGCATACATAATGCCGTCAAAATATTCTTCTTCCTCTACGCCGTTTATCGTATACGGCCATTCGGAATGGTCCACCTCAATCCGGTACAGTGTATCACCCGCTTTTAAGTCCACAAGACTGCTGCCGTCCGTCCGGTATAAAGTCAGCTTCGTACCCGCGGGTATCACGGCATTGTCTGCCGTCACACTGCCGTCCTCCGCCACCTGCACGCAGGGAACATCCTTTTTTGCCGTAAGAGCTTCTCTCCACTCGTATGTGCTTGTGTCTACCTGATAAAAGTCTTCATCCGCCACCGGCATGCCGTCCGCTCCCACATGATACCTCCGGCTGGCGGAATAGGTGCTTAATACCTCCATCCGGCTTTCTAAGTAAAAGTTTTCCGGGTCGGTCAGAAGCTCTTCTCCGTATAAATAGGAAGAAGCATCCAAAAGCTGTGCCCTAAGGCCGCAGTTGTTTACCTCACCGACATATACCGCACTGCTGCCGTTTAAATCAAACACCTCCAGCATACGGTAATCATTGTCACTGCCGCAGATGACATACAGATAATTCTTACCGTCCGCCGTATGCAGGATGTAGGGATCATAGCTGTATGCCCAGATGTTCTTACCGGTTTCCACTCCGTTCATGGATACCTTCAGGGCTTCATAGGTTCCATACTCGTCCATGGATGCCCATACCCAGAGTTCATCTGTCCTGCCGTCCCCATTAAAATCCATACCTGAAGTACCCAGATTATTTGCCGCATAGACATAGGTCCGTGGGGCTTCCGCATAGTAATCGGAAAAAATATCGGTCTGTTCCGCAAACTTTACGCTTCCCGACGGCATTCCCGCCGCATAATAGGAAATTTCATACGGATTGAACCATACACTGACTCCATCATTTGTGATTTTCCAGTTCAGGGTATGCTCTGCAGCTGCTTTGGCAATATAATCTTTTAAGCTTTCCCCCTCTTCCAGGAACAAATCATCCATTGTCAGTCCGCTTTCCTCATAAACAGCTGCCTCTGCCAGTCCCGCAAACGTATCCATATCCGTTACTACATCCTGAATCTGCAGCTCTTCCCCGGTCCGGGTATCATAGTTGCAGCCGAAGCTGTAACCGGTTCCATGTGCACCGCCCAGATAAGTGTAACCGTTTTCTTCAAAAGAAAGCACTCTGTCGTCCGCCCTGCTTACATAATATGTGCTCTCCGTGGAATAGGGGGTATATATCTGATAACCGCCTTCCTCCGCCCCTTTCAGGTCATCCTCCGCCTGGGTTTTTAAATTTTCATATTCGTTAAGAATAGTGTTTTTATTTTCCTCCGACAGCTTTTTTAGAACCTGTGCCAGCTTAGGATACTTTTCTTCGTCTTCCCCGGTCAGGGCAATGACTCCGTATTTCATTTCCACTAATTTGTTACTGTAATCATCGTCCTTGTAATAGCTGTCAGACCATTCTCCCTTAATAAGATGCAGAGGCAGCACCGCTTCCTCCGTTCTGCCGTTGTCCTCCCCGGTCTCCTCCGGCTGAGTGTTCCCGGGCAGTGTGCCTGTCGGTGAACCGGCTTCCGTTCCGGTACGGGTTTCCCTATCCGGAAGGCTTTCCCCTGTTTCCGCATTTTTCTGTCCGCAACCGCCCAAAAGAAGCATTGCCGTCATAACAAGAGCTATCCCTTTTATATTTTTCAGTTTCATATATTCCTTCATTTCCGACAATTTCTGTCTTCCCTGCATTACTGCCCAGTTACCTGTTATTGTTGTTCTGCGGCTTTTCCCGTCTGTCCTTCTTCACATACAGGAAACGGTCCGACTTGGCGGACAGACGCAGGCTGTCCTGTTTCACATATTCCTGGGCGTTTTCTCTTTTCTCCACGCTCTTTAGCTTTGCCTTCATGCCGCTTACGGTAAGGAACGCCACAATAAAGCCGATTACCAGCGCAATGAGAATATGTACCGGTATATTATAAGTATCCCCGCCTGCGTTTACAATGGTGCTGACAGCCGCCAGGGATGAAAATGCCTGTAAAAACATAATCTTTTCCTCCTTTATTTATATTACGAAAAATAACAGTGAAATGATAAATGCAATGGCAGTGTAGAGTCCGGTCAGACCAAAGAGCCATCTTCTGTATGCTCCCTTGTCAAGCGGCAGGTTGCCTACAAACTTTCCGGTCTGTCCGTTCATGGCAAAGACATACTTTTCGCCCTTCCATGTGGTATTTAAAATCCACACCGGACAGAGCACATATTTTACCTTGCCGCCCTGCAGTCTCACATTGCAGTTGACGGTGTTTACCGTATCATATCCCTGTACGGTGTTCCTGAATACTTCCTCTGTGCTCTTTTTAATGCGGGCATTGACTCTTTCCACATTTTCTTCTGCCGTCACATCATATTTATCTGCCAGATAACCTGCCAGATAAGCGGTCTGGAACGGCACTGCCCCCTTGAAATCGAAGGGTTCAACAGACTCCATTAAATCGTCGTCCATCTTGGATGAGCCGTCCGCCGGCACATTCTCAAACAAAAGATTGCCGGCTCTGGAAACGCTGTAATAGCTGGTTTCCGTATATTCATACCGGGCATCGGACCATCGTTTTACCCTGGTTGCGTCGTATCTGGCGTTGGCATCCGCTTTGGAGTCAAACATCCAGAACGGCACATAAAGTCCCTTTATTTCATCAATATGATTTTCATCCTTAAATACCTTGGGAAGCAGTCTCTTTCCTTTGAGATGTCTGCCCAGACCTTCCTTCGCCGCATTCCTGTCAATCTTAAAGGGAATGACATAATCGGGCTTTAAGTCTCCCGCAAACATGCCCTTCATAACAATGGTGCTGTCGCAGTACGGGCAGCGGGAAGAACCTAAGTTTTCATCTCCCACGATTTCACCGCCGCAGGACTGGCAGGTATACACTCTCATGTGCGCCGTTTCGTCCTCTTTGAAGGTATCCCCGTCGGGCATATCCCATTCCATGCTCTCCGGCTGTTCCGCCTTCAGCTCCTCGTCCATTGCCTTCAGGGTTTCCATTTCAAACTCTGTTCCGCAGTACGGACATTTCATCTTCTGTGCGGTGCTGTTAAAGCTAATGGCGCCGCCGCAGCACGGACATTTGTACTCAAATAAATCTCCCATATCCTCTCTCCTTTTTCCGTATGTATTTTCTTACACACCTTATTTTGTCTGTTCCGTAAAATATTCCCGCATGCCCTTCGTCATGCTGATGTTTCCATCCTCTGAAATAAACAATGCTTCCACACCGTATTTTTCTGCCAGCAATCGTCCTTTCTCTTCTCCCAGCACAAAACATGCCGTGGAAAGAGCGTCGCTTATCATACCGTTCTTGCTTAAAATCGTAACACTTTTTACACCGCTCTCCGCCGGATATCCCGTAGCCGGATTTAAGATGTGGTGATACCGTTTGCCGTCCACCTCCACAAAACGTTCGTAATCTCCCGAAGTGGACACAAACCAGTTGCCTGTAAGGGTCAGATACCCGCAGTAGGCGCCTGTATCAAAGGGGTCCGTAATGGCGACCCTGAACGCCGTGCCGTCCGGTTTTTCTCCATAAGTAAGGATGCTTCCGCCCACGGAAATGACCGCCGCCTTTACCTCCGCCTGTCCTTCCAGATAGGCAAGGATATCGTCACAGGCAAGCCCTTTTCCAACGGCTCCCAGGTCCAGTACCATGCCCTTAGGCAGTAAAAAGCTGTTGTCTTTTCTTTCTATTTTAGAAAACCCGCTGTAGGACAGCGCTTCTTTTATTTCCGCCTCACCCGGTAAGCGGTAGCCTTCTGTTTTCCCGGTGCTTTCCGTCTGCCCGGCGTCCTCTGTTTTCCCGCCTGTGCCATCCGGCTGCTCCCCGGCGTCCTCATAGCTTTCCTGCGCGTGGGCATCAATATTCCACAGGCTCACCAGTGCTCCGATGGACACATCCAGCGCCCCATCACTGTCCTCATAAATACCGGAAAGCTCCAGCAGCGTCTCTGCCAGCTCTCCGGAAACCTCCGTGTAGATGCCTGTTCCGGCATTGGCATTCAGCTTTGCGACCTCTGAGCCGGCTATTCTGCGGGAAAGCATTGTTTCCTCCATGCCGGAAAGCAGCTGCTCCACATCCCCGGTCACATCGTCCCCTTCCGTATACAGTTTCTGGGTAACGACAGTTCCCATGGCAGTATTCACGGCTTCATATTCCTTTACGGCATTTCCGCATCCCGAAAGAAGCAGCATCGCCACTGCGGGAAGTGTAAAAAAACTTGCTGTAACCCTCTTCATTTCCCTGCGTCCTTTTGTTATACTAACTCTCATAAGTATAACAAACAAACCACCCCTTGACAATATGGGGGAATGAACTTTACCGTCACGGAAAGGTCTGATTATTTTGAAAAACGATAAAAAAATGATGGGAAAAGTGCTGATTTTGCTGCTTCTTCTTTTTCTACTGCTTTTCTCATCCCTGTTTCTTCTATATAAAAGAGGAACTTACGGCGGACAAAAAAAAGCCTGCATCTACCAGAACGGTGTCCTGCTTAGGGAAATTGATTTTTCTTCCGTAAGGGAACCCTATTCCTTCCGTCTTGTTTCTTCCGACGGAGGGTACAACGAAATTACCGTAAGTGCCGGGGGGATTGCCGTAACGGATGCCGACTGCCCCGACAGGCTCTGCGTCCTTTTCAGCAAAAACAATACCGGCAGGCTCCCCATTATCTGTCTGCCCCATAAGCTCGCCATTGTATATAAGGAAGAAAGTGCTTCCGATATGGATGCCGTTACTTATTGAGTTACTTAAAGGAGTTTTATGTCCCGTAAAAATACCCGTCTGACACTTAAAAAAATGACCACACTGACGGTCTTTCTTGCCGTCTCCCTGTGTATTTCCCTTGCGGAGAGTTTTTTCCCTCCGCTCGTTCCCATACCCGGAGTCCGGCTCGGACTTGCCAATGTGGTCACTTTACTTTTATTATATGATTTCACACCGGGTGAAACGCTTCTCGTTCTCCTGATGCGTATTTTATTGTCTGCCTTCTGTGCCGGTCAGGCCATGAGCTTCGTCTACAGTCTGTGCGGCGGCATATTATGCTTTCTTATCATGTGGTTTCTGTACCGTTTTCTGTGCGGCAGGTTTCTGGTGCTTACCAGTATCTTCGGTGCCCTCGCCCACAATGCCGGACAGCTTATGGCTGCCTGCCTGTTTACCGGAGGGTTCAGTGTGCTTGCCTATGCGCCGGTGCTTGTCGTAAGCGGTATTCTGACCGGCTGTTTTACCGGTCTCTGCGCCTATTTTACCCGCAAATATCTGTCCCCGCATATAAAGAAACTTTTTTAACCGTTCTGCATCAGACGTTTGTGGATATTTCCGAAAATGCTGTCGCACAAATGTGCCATATCCTCCACACTCTCCGTCATGCCTCCGGCAATCCATTCCTTGCAGATGGCGTTAAGTCCACCCTCATAGGCACACATACGGTACTGCTCCGCTTTGTCATCCAGACGGAAAATCTCCTTTAAGGAAGGTAAAAAGGAAAAATTACTCTGTTGTTTTTCCCTTGCCTTCATAAGCAGTCCGAAGTATTCGCTGTTTTTTCCAAGATAGGAAAAGAACCGTTCAAACCAACTGTAGCTGTCATCCTCACTGACATCATCCGCAATCTCCATCACAGCATCTTCCATTCCCTGATGCAGATCTTTTAAAATATCTTCCTTCGATTCATAATTCCGGTAGAACGACTGTCTCGACACACCGGACTTTAACACCAGCTCCGTAACGGTAATTTTCTCAAACGGCTTTTCCGCCATGAGATCCACCAGAGCCAGCTGCAGGCACTCTTTCGTAAGCTGCCCTGCTTCCTTGCCGGAAAGCCGGTATACATTTCTCTCTTTTACCAGAGTCTTTAAAATACTTTCCACAACTGTCATCTTCTTTCTTTTCAAAAGGCACTTGACGAAATTCTCATAAGGTGTTACATTTATTCCAGTGAGATACATGTATCACTGTTACATCTGTAACATGATAACATTTTTAAAACTAAGTGTCAACATTTCCATACAAATTTTACAGTTTACCGAAAGGCAGGTATTCATATGAGATACGCAATAGCAACATACATACTGATGGCTGTGCTGGTTTCCTTCTTGGGTTTCGTGGTCGAGGACGGCTGGCTGGCTCTCACAAAGGGTTATATCGACAACCGGAACATGCATCTGCCGTTTTTATTCGGCTATGGTATTGCCATGGTAGGACTGTACCTGATTCTCGGCACGCCCGCCACCATGATTTTACCTTTTCAGATAAAGAAAAAGGAAACCTTTGTCCGGTTTATTATTTACTTCGTCCTTGTGATGCTGGCAGTCAGTGTAGGAGAAATCATCTTAGGAACCTTAGTGGAAAAGGTCTGCCACTTCTACTGGTGGGACTACTCGGTAATCCCTCTTCACATTACCCGGTACACCTCCGTTCCTACAAGCCTCGGCTTTGCTTTGATCATTACCACCTTTATGGATAAGTTCTGCATACCGATTCTTGACCACCTTGCTGCCATTCCCGCTGAACGTGCTACGGTTCTTGCCTGGATTTTAGGTGTTTCCTTAAGTGTGGATATGGTGTATTCCATGTATAAAATGTACCGTAACCACGGTGGACTCAAGATTTGGAAGAAGCAGCTTCCCAGACATTCTTACCAGGAGTCCTTCTAAGCATTCCGTCCGGTCACCGAATTATCTGTTTAATGTAATAAAAAGCCTGTGGATTCAGAGGAGAAGCAGCCTCTTTTCCGCAGGTTTTTTGTTGCATAAAAATACACATTCTGTTAAAATAGTATAAAAATTTTATAAAACGCATCGATTCCTGCGAAGAACCGTTGTGATAGGAAAGGAAGGCTTCTATGAAAGCAAAAAGAATCGGATTATCCATTCTCCTTTTAGCCATTGTGGGCTTAATCGTGTATAATATCGCAGGCCCCGCCGACTTACTTGCCGGTGAAAGCAGTGTCTATGCCACCCCTCTTTCCCTTCTGCCCCCTGTAATTGCCATTACACTGGCACTGATTACCAAGGAAGTATACACTTCCCTTTTTATCGGTGTATTAACCGGTGCCCTGCTTTACACAAACGGCAGTCTGGAACGTACCATGAACACCATGTTATTCAATGAAGACGGCAGTATGGTGTCTAAACTTGCCGACAGTGGAAATGTCGGTATTTTAATTTTCTTAGTGCTTTTGGGCATCATGGTTGCCATGATGAACACTGCCGGCGGTTCATCTGCTTTTGGACGCTGGGCTTCCAAGCATATTAAAACCAGAGTTGGTGCGCAGCTTGCCACCATGGCGCTCGGTGTCCTGATTTTTGTGGATGACTATTTCAACTGTCTGACCGTAGGCAGCGTTATGCGCCCCGTTACGGACCGCCACAAAATCTCCCGTGCCAAGCTCTCCTACTTAATTGATGCCACCGCAGCTCCCGTCTGCATTATTGCACCGATTTCTTCCTGGGCTGCTGCCGTTACCTCTTCCGTACCGGAAGAAGCCGGCATCAACGGATTTGCCGTCTTTTTACAGACCATTCCGTACAACCTGTATGCTCTGCTGACCCTTGCCATGATTCTTTTCATCACTTTCTTAAAGGTGGATTTCGGCTCCATGAAGAAGCATGAATGGAATGCCATCAAGGGCGATTTGTTTACCACACCTGACCGTCCTTACGAAGAAACCTCCGATGTGCAAGGCAATCCGAACGCCAGAGTAGCTGACCTGATCATCCCCGTAGTGGTTCTGATTGCTACCTGTGTCTTCGGTATGATTTACACCGGCGGCTTTTTTGAAGGAACCTCCTTCATTGATGCCTTTGCTAACTCCAGTGCATCCGTTGGTCTGGTAATCGGCGGTTTCATTACTCTGCTTTTTACCTTCTTCTACTATATGCTGCGCGGTGTGATTACCTTTAAGGAATTTTCCGAATGCATTCCCGAAGGCTTCAAGGCCATGGTTGCTCCCATTTTAATTCTGACTCTGGCATGGACCCTTTCCGGTATGACAAACCTGCTCGGTGCCAAAGTTTACGTCAGCAACATTGTCAGCGGTTCCGCACAGGGATTCCAGGGCTTCCTTCCCATGATTGTCTTCCTGATTGCTGCGTTCTTAGCATTTGCAACCGGTACAAGCTGGGGTACCTTCGGTATTCTTATCCCCATCGTGCTGGGCGTATTCCCTTCCGGACAGATGATGGTCATTTCCATTGCCTCCTGCCTTGCCGGTGCCGTTTGCGGAGACCATTGCTCTCCCATTTCCGACACCACCATCATGGCTTCCGCAGGCGGTCACTGCAACCACATCAACCATGTTGCAACCCAGCTTCCTTATGCGTTGTTTGTTGCGGTATTCTGTTTCATCGGTTATGCCATCATGGGTATCTGCAATCTCGCCGGTGTACTTTCCATCGCCTGGATTGCCCTGCCCGTATGTATCGTGCTGATGGGCGCTACACTCCTGTTTATCCGCAAAAAAGAAGGCATGGAGAAGGAATAACCATAACTATCTGACATAAAAAAAGAAGCCGCGATGCTTCAACTGTGATATAGTACAAAAAACAGCCGCCTCCCATCCGGGAAACGGCTGTTTTTATGAAATTATCGGTTCGCTTTTTTACGGTAACGCTGCGGCTTACATCATACCGCCCATGCCTGCGCCTGCGGGCATGGCAGGTGTGTCTTCCTTGATGTTTGCTACAACGGACTCGGTAGTCAGCAGAGTGGATGCTACACTGGTTGCATTCTGCAGTGCGCTTCTGGTAACCTTTGCAGGATCCAGGATGCCATCTGCAACCATATCTACATATTCACCCTTCAGAGCATCGAAGCCCATGCCGGGGTTCATTTCCTTAACCTTGTTTACAATTACGCTGCCTTCCAGACCTGCATTTGCAGCAATGTGGTACAGCGGAGCTTCCAGAGCCTTAAGAACGATGTTGGCACCGGTCTTTTCGTCTCCTTCGAGAGTATCACGCAGCTTTTCTACTTCCTTGCTTGCATGGATGCAAGCAGAACCACCACCGCAGATAATACCTTCTTCTACGGCTGCTCTGGTAGCTGCAAGAGCATCTTCCAGACGAAGCTTTGCTTCCTTCATTTCGGTTTCGGTAGCGGCACCTACACGGATAACAGCTACGCCGCCTGCTAATTTGGCAAGTCTTTCCTGTAATTTTTCCCTGTCGAAATCAGATGTGGTTTCTTCAATCTGCTTCTTAATCTGTGCAACACGGGCTGCAATGGCATCCTTGTCGCCTTCGCCGTCAACAATAACGGTGTTCTCTTTCTGCACCTTAACGGATTTAGCACGGCCAAGCTGTTCCATGGTGGTATCTTTCAGTTCCAGACCAAGCTCGGAGCTGATGACCTGACCACCGGTCAGAATAGCGATATCCTCCAGCATTGCTTTTCTTCTGTCGCCGTAGCCGGGAGCCTTAACTGCTACTACATTGAAGGTACCACGCAGTTTGTTGACAATCAGAGTAGTAAGAGCTTCGCCCTCTACGTCTTCAGCAATGATTAACAGCTTTGCGCCGGACTGTACAATCTGCTCTAACAGAGGAAGGATTTCCTGAATGTTGGAAATCTTTTTGTCGGTAATGAGGATGTACGGATTTTCCAGGGTAGCTTCCATCTTATCCATGTCGGTTGCCATGTATGCGGAAATGTAACCTCTGTCAAACTGCATACCTTCTACTAAGTCCAGTTCGGTCTGCATGGTCTTGCTTTCCTCAATGGTGATAACACCGTCCTTGGAAACCTTCTCCATAGCATCTGCTACCAGGTTGCCGACTTCCTCATCTCCTGCGGAAATGGTAGCGACTCTTGCGATGTGTTCCTTGCCGTTTACCTTAGAGCTCATCTTTGCGATGGCTGCAACAGCACAGTCGGTAGCCTTCTTCATACCTTTTCTTAAGATAATGGGATTTGCACCTGCTTCCAGGTTCTTCATACCGGCATTAATCATTGCCTGTGCCAGAACGGTTGCGGTTGTGGTACCGTCACCTGCTACATCGTTTGTCTTGGTTGCTACTTCTTTGACTAACTGGGCACCCATGTTTTCAAACGGGTCTTCCAGTTCAATTTCCTTTGCAATGGTAACACCGTCGTTGGTGATAAGGGGAGCGCCGAAGGACTTATCCAGTACTACGTTTCTGCCTTTGGGTCCAAGTGTTACTCTGACGGTGTCTGCCAGCTGGTCTACACCTCTGCCTAATGCTGCACGGGCTTCTGCTCCGTATTTAATTTCTTTTGCCATAATGAAAACGCCTCCGTTTTTTTATTTTTACTCGATAACTGCTAAGATATCACTCTGTCTTACAATAATGTATTCTTCGTCTTCCATCTTTACATCGGTTCCCGCATATTTGGAATAAATAACCTGGTCTCCGACTTTGACTTCCATTTTAACTTCCTTGCCGTCTACCGCACCGCCGGGGCCTACTGCAATAACTTCTGCCTGCTGGGGTTTTTCTTTATTCTGTCCCGGAAGAACAATACCGGATTTTGTTGTTTCTTCTGCTACTAACTGTTTCAATACGACTCTGTCGCCAAGTGGTACTAACTTCATAATGAATGCCTCCTTAAAGTCTTATACTTTGTTAGCACTCAATGTTCATGAGTGCTAATTACTAAAGCATATATTAGTTTTATATGCAGTTCTTTGCAACCATATGCAGAGGAACTCTGCTCTTTCAATCTATGTATTATCTCTTTTTTACTCTCTTTTTCTTATTGTTTCTTATTTTTGTCCTGCGGAGCGGATTTAATATTTATTTTATAAATACTTATTCACACTTGATTTCCAGATAACCCAGCAGCTTGCTCTTGTCATACTCCTCCAGAACACCTAAGTTGGAGTCATAGTATTTGCCGTCAAAGTATACAAGGTAATGGCAGTATCTGCCCATTCTTTCCATTAAGATACAGCACTTGGGAAGCACACAGTCCCTGCCCTCGGTATAGGTAATAACGTCCTTGTGGTCAATACCGTAATAGTTCAGGGCGGAAATCACCATACCCATGGTTGCCTGCCACTCCCTGCAGTCCATGACACGGATAACATCCGCAATGGTAACGCCTGCCAGCATGGCTACACAGGTCTGTCCGCAAAGACCGTCCTCCGGCTGGATGATAACCTGCACGCTGTCAATTTTGCGGATGGGGTTGTCAAAGCTGTAAGGGCTGTCGGGGGAAACCTCTATGATGCTGCCGCTGATATGCAGAAGCATCTGATGGGACTTCGTAAGGTCCACCTTGATGGCATCCTTATCCTCAATATGAATTTCATAATTTCCTTTTTCCTTAGGCAGCAGCTTACAGGCAATGATTTCGTTGTCCAGAACCATGTCGGCTTTGATTTCATCACGCAGCTTGCAGACCTCCCACACATTAAAAGGAAGCTGTATTACAAATCCATTCTCTTTCTTGTCAATTTTTCCGGTAAAAAAGTAACGCATGATAATTTCTCCTATCTACAGATTTATTGATTTCTTCGCCTGGGAAGGCGGAAATCCAAAATGCTTTTTAAATAATTTGCTGAAGTGGTATGCATCATCGTAGCCGACGGCTGCCGCCACTTCCTTGATATTGGTGTATCCCTCTTTCTGCAAAAGCTCCAGTGCCTTCTGCAGGCGTATGTTAATCAGATGCCTTATGGGAGCTTCCCCTGTCTCGCTCTTAAAAATCTTGGATATGTAAAAGGGGCTTAAATACATATTTTCCGCAATGGTATCGAGGGAGATTTTTTCTGCATAATGGTCTTCAAAATAGCTGACTATCTGCTCCACCACATACTTTTTGTTGACGGACTCGAACGCATAACCGCTTTTTATCTCTTTGGGCTCCATCTGGCTTTTTAGAAGCAGAAGAAGCATCTGCATCATGTAGGCCTTCATCATAAAGTACCTGCCATCCCAGCATATGGCATTTTCCGCTTCCAGAGAAGCGCAAAGCTTAAACAGCTTCCGCTGCAGCTCACCCGTGGTATGCACAATGGCATTGCCCTCCGGCAGCGGAAACGCATTGTCCGGCAACCCTTTTATGCGGATGTCCGACACTCCCACGAAAAATTCCGTAACGGCGGTCTGTTTGTCCTTCACCAGCCCCTGATGCATGACGCCGGGATTTAAGATGAGCACATCTCCCTCTTCCACGGGATAAATTTGTCCGTCAATCCGGTAAAAACCGGAGCCCGACATCATAAATGCTATTTCCAGAAAGTCGTGGCAATGATACCTTTTTTCATCCTGGTCACGTTTTCCCTTCCAGGTAAAAAGAAAGGTCGGATTAAAATTTTCCAGTTGTATATTCTCCTGTCTGTCACACATATCTTCCCATGCCTTTCCACAACATCTGCCTTCTGCTTTTCTTATTTTACAAAAAACAAAGATAAATGTAAAAGGTTTTTTTGCAAAAAGATACAAACAACATACAAGATAGTCCATTTCTTTTTAGAAGCGATATGTTAATATTTTCATAGAATTTTACATGTTTATCATGTAAATTTATGTTCACTCTGCTTACTTTATCATTCGGAGGTTTTATTTATGACACCTATGAAGTGGTTTTTCTCCTTTCTGAAGAAATACCGGAAAAACATGATTTTAGGAATTATTCTCACCATTGTAATCACTTCCTTAAACATTGTTAATCCCTACATATCCGGTATGATTGTCGATGACGTCATCACCGGCGGGCAGTACAGTCTGCTCTATCCTCTGGTAGGACTTATGCTCTTAATTGTCATTATCCGGGGTGCCCTGCGCTTTTACTATCAGCTTGTCTTCGAGACGGCATCCCAGGGTGTTCTGTATGACATGCGGGACAAAGTGTACCGTAAGCTCCTGCAGGAGGACTTTTCCTTTTATAATAAGAAGAGAACCGGTGACCTTATGAGCCGTCAGACCGGAGATATGGATGCCATCCGCCATTTTGTGGCTTATGTTATCTACAACACTCTGGAAAATGTCCTGATGTTTGCTTTTGCGCTTGTCATGATTTTTACCGTCAATGCAAAGTTAGCTCTCTGTATGCTCGCTGTACTTCCTTTTACCGCGTTGTGCACCTATATGCAGTCCAAGGAGGTAAAGCCTGCTTTTAAAAGAAACCGCGACTGCTTCTCTTCCTTAAATGCTTTCGTGCAGGAGAATGTCAGCGGCAACCGCGTGGTAAGAGCCTTTTCCAAGGAAGATTACGAAATCGAAAAATTCAACAAAGAAAACGACGCCTTCCGTGCAGCCCAGATTTCCGCATCCAATGTATGGAAAAAGTACGTGCCCATTTTTGAAGTACTGGCGTATTCCTTAAACATCATTCTCATGCTCTACGGCGGCTACATGGTAATTCAGGGCGAAATTACCTTAGGCGACCTGGTTGTGGTAAACGGGTATCTTTGGATGCTTAACAATCCCCTTCGTATGGCAGGCTGGCTGGTCAACGACATCGGCAACTTCATTACCTCCGTGGAAAAAATTTATACCACCTACAGCGAAGAGCCCCATGTCAAAACTCCTTACACCGGCATCCATACCCACTTAAACGGCGCCGTGGAATTTGAAAACGTATCCTACCGTGCGGACGACGAGGACATCGTCATGGACATCAGCTTCAAGGTAAAGCCCGGTCAGACCGTGGGCATCATCGGCTCTACTGGTGCCGGCAAATCCACGATTATGAACCTGCTCTGCCGTTTCTATGACACCACCTCCGGCACGGTACGCATTGACGGCAAGGATGTGCGGAATATGGATTTATACAATCTTCGTGACAACATCGGCATGGCCATGCAGGATGTGTTCCTGTTTTCCGATACCATTGAAGGCAACATTGCTTACGGCCGCCCCGACTGTTCCTTTGAGGAGGTCAAAAAAGCTGCCATTATGGCGGACGCCAACCACTTTATAAGCGCCATGCCGGAGGGCTACGACACCATTGTGGGCGAACGCGGCGTAGGTCTTTCCGGCGGTCAGAAACAGCGTATTTCCTTAGCAAGAGCGCTGCTTAAGGACCCTTCCATTCTGATTCTGGACGACACTACTTCTGCCGTGGATATGGAAACCGAAAGCTATATCCAGAAACAGCTTAAAAATATTGACAAGAAATGCACCATTTTCATCATTGCCTACCGCATCTCTTCCATTAAGGATGCCGACCTGATTTTAGTCATGAACAAGGGCCGCATCATTGAGCAGGGCAGCCACGAGGAGCTGATGAAAAAGGGCGGCTATTATGCCGAAACCTTCCACAGCCAGTACGGAGAAATTCCGAAAGAGCTGTTACCTGAAAATTCCGCAATGAAGGGAGGCTGTTAAGATGGCACGAAACCGTTATGATGTGGATGAAACCTTAGAGGATTCCTTTGACTTAAACCAGGTAAAACGTCTGGCAAATTACATAAAACCTTACAAAAAGGAAATGGGCTTTGTTATCTTTATGATGCTGTCCTCTTCCGCCCTCACCATGCTGATTCCTATTTTCTTCCAGAAAATCATGGATGTGTGCATTCCGGCAAAGGACATGAAGCAGATTTTCGTATATGCGGGTCTGACACTTGTCATTGCCCTTTATACTGCTTTTTCCCTGGCACTCAAAATCAAACACATGAGCTCCATCGGACAGAATATCATCCACGATCTGCGCTACGACATTTTCAAGCACCTGCAGGAGCTTCCTTTTTCCTACTTTGACGATAAGCCCCACGGCAAAATCCAGGTCCGTGTGGTAAACTACGTCAACAGCTTAAGCGATTTGTTAAGCAACGGCATCGTCAACACACTGACCGATCTCTGCAACCTGATTTTCATTCTGATTTTCATGTTGATTGAGGATGTTCGTCTGACGTTAATCTGTCTGACAGGTCTTCCCCTTTTAGCCCTTGTCATTGTCTTTATCAAGAAAAGACAGCGCCGTGCATGGCAGATTCAGAGCAACAAACAGTCCAACTTAAACGCCTACATTGCCGAAAGCATCGGCGGTATCCGGGTTACCCAGTCCTTTGTCCGGGAAGACCGCAACGTAGGCATTTTCAACAATTTAAGCACCAGTTACCGCAGCGCCTGGATGCGTGCCGTAAAATACAACTTTATCCTCTGGCCGGGTGTGGACATCATTTCCACCATTACCACCTCATTTGTATACATTTTAGGTGTGCGCTTTATTTTAGCTCCTTCCTCCACCCTGACCGTCGGCGTGCTGATTGCTTTTACCGCATACATCAGCCGCTTCTGGCAGCCGATTAACACACTGGCAGGTTTTTATAACTCTCTGCTGACCGCCATCTCCTATCTGGAACGTATTTTTGAAACCATTGACGAGCCGGTTCTGGTTAAGGATGCGGAGGATGCCGTAGAAATGCCGCCCATCAAAGGCGAAGTTACCTTTGAGAACGTATCCTTCAGCTACGAAGAAGGTCATAAAATTTTAGATAACATCAACTTTACGGTAAAGCCCGGCGAAACCTATGCCATTGTAGGTCCCACCGGCGCAGGCAAGACCACCATCGTCAACCTTATCAGCCGCTTCTACAATGTGGACTCCGGCAGGATTTTAATTGACGGTGTGGATATTTCCAAAGTGACGCTCCGCTCCCTCAGGACCCAGATGGGTATTATGATGCAGGACTCCTTTATTTTCTCCGGCACCATTATGGACAATATCCGCTACGGCAACAAAACCGCTACCGACGAGGAAGTTATCCGCGCAGCCAAGACCGTCTGCGCCCATGAATTTATTGAGAAACTGGAAAACGGTTACTATACCGAGGTAAACGAACGGGGAAGCCGTCTTTCCGCCGGCCAGCGCCAGCTGATCTCCTTTGCCCGTGCGCTCCTTGCCAACCCCGCCATCCTGATTCTGGACGAAGCGACCTCCAGCATTGATACGGAAACGGAAATCCTTTTGCAGAAGGGCTTAAATGAGCTTCTGAAAAACAGAACCTCCTTCATCATCGCCCACAGGCTTTCCACCATCAAAAATGCCAACTGCATCATGTATGTGGACCAGGGCAGCATTATGGAAAAGGGCAATCACGACGAGCTTCTTGCCCAGCACGGTGAATACTACCACCTGTATATGTCGCAGTATGATTTCCTGAAGAAATAAAAATTTACACCCAAAAACGGAGTGCGTGAAATCACACACTCCGTTTTTCATTTTATTCTTTACCTTATCGCAGAATAACCTTTCCGCTTCAACTCGGGTTGCGTAGCGCTTGCATTCTTCCATTCTGCATCAAAGTTCCGGACGTTTGGTAGCGGCAGGGAAAATATTACAATTCATTATGTTGCGAGAATTTCCCTGATTAATCTTCATACTCTTCGATTTTATAAGATAATAGTCTCACATCAGCATTCAACAGCTTGTATACAATATTCTCGAAATACCAGGACATATCTGTATACTTTCCCTTAACAGTTTTTCGATTTATTGTTATGCTCAATATAGTTTGACTGGTATTATATGCCATTAAAGAAATCCCTTCCGTACCATTACAATAAAATAAGTTTACACCTATCTGTTCTTTGCCTTCCATTTTTTTAGAAATAACGTCATATAGCTCACTTTCAGATATCTCGTCACATTGCCAATCGTACTTATCGTCATCACCAATTGGCAAATATTCGACCTTCCCTTGTGGATTACGAATATGCCATCCTATTTGTTGAAATATCCTTAAAATATCTGCTATACTTTCTGAATAAGCACTGCAATCTAATGTCATTAATGCTTCCATTCACATGCTCCTTTAATCTAATTCGAGTCACAAATTACCAAATATCAATTCTAGATACTTCAGACTGAATACACATTCCATTTGAAATATCTTTTGGGATTTTATTTAATATGTCCAAATTGAATTACTGTGTTAGTTTTTTCTCTATAACGCTTACTATATTATTAAATTCGAATTGTTATGAAACACTCTCTGTTTTTTTATTCCAACATTTCAACAAACTCTTAGAATGTATCTGCTATCATACTACAAAATTAATGTTTCCACCTCCTCAACTTCTTCATTAAAAACTTTTATTTCCTCATCCGTCATACCATACTCTTGCAAATCTAATGTCTTAACTTTAGATATGACAATTTCTAATCTTTTTTTGAATTGCTCTGATATTTTTTTACCACATCTGGAATATCTGGTTGCAATTGTTATGTTCAGTATGATTTCCTCAATTTCGTCCAAATCGTAGTTATAATAAACACTTTGTTCAACTGCAATATCATATTCACTTCCTTGATCAATCCACCCATAAAATGTTTCCAAAGCTTCATATTTTTTTTGATAAAAATTTATTCTTTTCACTTTTTTACACTCCTTATTTATTGACACTATAAAGGAATTCCATATCTATGTGCCGCATCCGACACATAAAGCACCTATGCAAAAAAACATGGCAATGATGATTCCTTTTCCAAATTTCATAATTTTTCACTCTTTTCATTGCTTTGATTTATATATTTATAATTTTATATTATTGTATTGTTTCTTGTTTTGTCAATTTTAAAATAAAAAGACCTGAAAATTTTTCGTTTTCAGGTCTTTCAAACTTCTATTTTCTAAAACAATTTCCTCAGATATGCAGTATCGCCGAAGCAATCTGGAAATACACAATCAAAGAAAGGGCATCCACGATGGTAGTGATAAAAGGGCTCGCCATAACAGCGGGGTCGAAGCCAATCCGCTTTGCCAGAATCGGCAGGGTACAGCCAATCATCTTTGCCAGGAATACCGCTACAATCAGGGTCAGGCACACAACAATGGCCACCGTTACGCCTACTCTGTCAAGCAGAAGCAGTTTGATGAAATTGGCAAGGGAAAGGGTAATGCCGCAAAGCATCGCCACGCGGATTTCCTTCCAGATGACTACCAATGTATCCTTGTAACCGATTTCTCCAAGGGAAAGTCCGCGGATAATGGAAACGCTTGCCTGACCGCCGGCGTTGCCGCCCGTATCCATCAGCATGGGGATGAACATGGTCAGCACCGCATAGGTGCTTAAGGCATCCTCAAAGTGGCTGATAATCTGACCGGTAAAGGTAGCCGACACCATGAGAAGTAAAAGCCATGGAATTCTTTTCTTGAAGGTTTCAAGAATGCCCGTTTTCATATAGGGCTTGTCGGAAGGAACGATAGCCGCCATCTTTTCAATATCCTCGGTGGCCTCTTCTTCCATGATATCCACGATATCATCGACGGTAATAATACCGACCAGCCGGTTTTCGTTGTCCACAACGGGCATGGTAGTAAAGTCGTATTTTTTGAACTGCCGGGCAACCTCTTCCTGGTCCATCAGAGTATTGATGGAAATGACATTCTCATGCATGATGTCACCGATGATTTCGTCCGGGTCACTGAGCAGTAAGTATCTTAGTGCAACGGTACCAAGCAGCCTTCTCTGCGCATCGAGCACATAACAGATGTTAATGGTCTCGCTGTCCACACCTACTTTACGGATGCGGGCAATGGCTTCCTCTACCGTCAGGTTTTCTTTTAAATCCACATACTCCACGGTCATGATACTGCCGGCGGAGTCCTCCGGATAACGAAGCAGGTGATTGATATCACGCCGCATTTCCGGGCTGGCATTTGCCAGAAGCTTTTTTACGATATTGGCGGGCATCTCTTCCAAAAGGTCCGTTGCATCATCCGCCATCAGGTTGTTGATAATACCTGCCGCATCCTTTTCCGACAGGGTGGTAATGATGAGCTGCTGATTGTCCACTTCCATGTAGGAAAAGACATCGGCTGCCAGGTCCTTCGGTAAAATACGGAATACCTTTAACATTTCCTCTTCGGGAAGGTTTTCCAAGAGAATAGCCACATCGGCTTCATTCATCTCTGCTAATTTCTGGCGCAGGGATGTGTACTGACGGGTTGTCAGTAATTCCTTGATTTCATCCATAATCGTTCTCCTTTAGTTGTCAATGGGGTCTTCATGCATCGGGCAGGAAGAGGGTTATCGTTACTGTGCGTCTTACTGTGCGATTTCATCAAAACCACCACCTTTCTCCTAAACGGAAAACATTTTTGGGTGTGCCTCTTTACGTTTTTACACACCTTATTTATTTTAACATATCAACTTTCGTTGTCAACGTAAGAAATGGGATTTTCCTGTAAAATTTCTGTTTTGCCTGCCGTGGCTTCCGTAATATCCCGGACAAGTCTGTCCTTCTCTTCTACCGGAACCAGCACCTGCAGGGTCACCTTTTCGCCGTAATCGCTGTCCTTCGGCATAAGTCCCATAGCGGACAAAAGGTATAAGATTTTGCCGATGCCGTTGTAATCCGTGGTAAGGGTAAGGGGAACTCCCATGCGGAGCACGCCAATCTTACAGTCATTAAGCCCTTCCTTCACCGCCTGGGTGTAGGTGCGCACCAGACCGCCCGTACCGAGCAGGGTGCCGCCGAAATACCTTGTCACCACCACCACGATGTTTTTAATGTTTTCCCGCAAAAGCACTTCCAGCATGGGGCGGCCCGCCGTACCGGAGGGCTCCCCGTCGTCGCTGCAGCGGGTCAGTTCCCCCCTCTCCCCTATAACAAAAGCGGAGCAGTTATGTCTGGCATCCCAGTATTTTTTCTTCATCGTTTCGATAAATGCCGTTGCCTCTTCTTCGGAGTCTGCCCGCGCAATGTTTGCTATAAACACGGATTTCTTTTCTTCTATCTGGCCGCTGCCTCCCGAAAGCAGAATGCGGCAGTTTGTTTCTGTCTGTTCGCTCATATTCCGTCCTCAATACTGTTTCTTTGCAAAAGCTTTCTCTTGCCTTTTTTATTCTACCATAGATATGATTAAAAGTGTTTTTTTTGTGAAACAATTCTTAAAAAATAACAAAAACCTTTATTTACCATATGTTTTTTGGTATACTTATTATCAAAGGCAGTTGTGCCCGATTTATGCAAAACAGAAAGGAAACCTTATGAATTACGGAAAAAAAGGAGTCCGTGCAAAGCAGAAAGCGCTTTTTGCCAAAGGTCCGAAGTGGATGCACAAGATTACATTTACCTGTGCAAAGGTCATCTTCATCGCCTTTATCGGCATCGCCATCTGGGGCGTGTCCGCCGGCATCGGTGCTTTCAACGGTATTATTGCTTCCGCACCGGACATTGACGTGAGTGATGTGGCACCGGTAGGTTTCTCCACCTTCATATACGACTGTGAGGGCAATCAGATTGGCAAGCTTGTTGCCACCAATTCCAACCGTGTGCAGGTAACCATGGATAAAATTCCCCAGTACATGGCAGACGCATTTGTTGCCATTGAGGACGAGCGTTTCTACGACCACAACGGTATCGACTTCAAGGGTATCGTCCGTGCCGGTTATACCTTTATCAAGTCCGGCTTCAAGCGGGCGGAGGGTGCCAGCACCATTACCCAGCAGCTTTTGAAAAATACCGTGTTTACCAACTGGGTAAACGAGGACGGTCTGATCGAGAAAATCCAGCGTAAATTCCAGGAACAGTATCTGGCTCTGGAAATCACAAAAAAACTGAGCAAGGAAGAAATCCTGCTCCGCTACATGAACACCATCAACTTGGGACAGGGCACATTAGGTGTCCAGGCAGCCGCCAAGCGTTATTTCAACAAGGACGTAAGCGAGCTTACCTTATCGGAATGTGCCGTTATCGCCGCCATTACCCAGAACCCTTCCAAGTGGAACCCCATCTCCCACCCGGACAACAATGCCGAGCGTAGGGAGCGTGTTCTCCGGAAGATGCTGGAACAGGGCTATATCAGCCAGGCGGAATTTGACGAAGCCATGGCGGATGATGTGTACTCCCGTATCCAGGAGGTCAATATAGCCGTAGCCAACGATTCCGTCAGCACTTATTTCGAGGATGCCCTTGCGGAAGTGGTTATGGAAGATCTGATCAACGAATGCGGTTACAGCGCTACACAGGCTTCTACCATGTTATACAGCGGCGGTCTCCGCATTGAGTCCACCCTGGACCCCAATATCCAGAACATTGCCGACGAAGTGTGTTCCGACCCGGATACCTATCCCGAAAATGTCAAATGGTACTTAAGCTACGATCTGACCACCAAGGATGCCAGTGGTGAATACCACAACTACAGCAAGGAAATGATGAAAAAGTGGTTTGTGGAAAACGAAAGCCGCAGCTTCAACCTGATCTTCAACAGTATGGACGATGCCTATGCCGCTATCGAGACCTATAAAGCGGCAATTATGAGTGACGGCGAGGAAGAGATTGCGGAAAACATTTCCATGACGCCCCAGCCCCAGATTTCCTTAGTTATCATGGACCAGTCCAACGGTCATGTGGTTGCCATTGTGGGCGGCCGCGGCGCCAAGGAAGGAAGCCGTACCTTAAACAGAGCGACCGACTCCGCAAGACAGCCCGGTTCCACCTTTAAGGTACTCTCCACTTATGCTCCCGCTCTGGACAGCGCCGGCATGACACTGGCTACCGTATTTAACGATGCTCCTTTTAATTACAACGACGGTACTCCTGTTCACAACTGGTACTCCAATCCTCCTTACGAAGGCTTAAGCTCCATCCGTAAGGGAATTTACCACTCCATGAACATTGTAACGGTAAAATGTCTCACCCAGATTACACCGAAGCTCGGCTTTGATTATCTGGAGGATTTCGGTTTCACGACCTTAAATGAATTGAATGACTGCTACCAGCCCATGGCTCTGGGCGGTGTCGGCGGTGTCACCAACTTAGAGCTGTGCGCGGCTTATGCCACCATCGCCAACGGCGGTGTTTACAACGAGCCCCAGTTCTACACCAGAGTCCTTGACTCCGACGGCAACGTCATCATTGACCACACGGTTCCCAATACCAGACAGGTATTAAAGGAAACCACGGCATTCCTTCTGACGGAAGCCATGAAGGATACCGTAATAAAAGGTACCGGTACGGCAGTCAACTTTGACGGCATGACCATTGCCGGTAAGACAGGTACCACTTCCGACGACAAGGACGTATGGTTTGCCGGATACACCCCTTATTATACGGCTGTTACCTGGACCGGATATGACAACAATATAAAAATGAGCAACAAGGCAGACAAGGCTCTTTCAAAGAAAATCTGGCGTGCGGTTATGCAGAAAATACACGAAAACCTGCCCAACCAGAGTTTCCCGATTCCGGAAGGCATCGTACAGGTTGCGGTATGCTCCCAGTCCGGTAAACTGCCTGTGGAAGGCTTGTGTGACAATTATGTGGTAACGGAATACTTTGCGGAGGGCACGGAGCCTGTGGACTCCTGTGATGTGCACTACTCCGGTGATGTATGTGCTTACAGCCTGCTTCCCGCGAGTCCCGACTGCCCGTTCAAGCTGCCCGGTGTCCTGACACTTACGCCTGTAGAAGATATTTCCTTACAGCAGGGCTCCACGGTCATCAACGAAGACGGTACGGTTTCTACACCGCAGACCACCAACTACTGCCCTCACAACGAAGATTTCTTCCTGCAGCCCAATTATGCCTCTGTCATAGAACAGCAGCGGGCAGAGCTTTTGCAGCGGGGCTACAATTTCTATCATTAGTACTTCTTATATAAAACAAATAAAAGCCCGGCTCACCAGCCGGGCTTTCTTCTTTCTACTGATAATTTTCCATCAGAAGCTGCAGTTCCGTCTTTCCCCGGAAGCTGTTTAAGCCTATCCGGTAAGTCACGGAAAGCGGAAATTCACATTCTTTTTCGTACAGTCTGCCGGAGGCACCCTCCCCGAACTTCCCGTCCAGGTAGGCATGGAATTTATCCAGCCCACCGAAGAAAACCAGTTCATAGGTCTTTCCTTCCTGCGTCACCGTATACTTGGCAAACGTTCCCTGCTTCCCCATTTTCCTGCCGAACCGGAATACCACGTTCTTTGTGGCAAACAGCGGCTTGGGATTGGCATTGCCGAAGGGCTCTAAAATTTCAAACTCCTCCGCAAGCTGTCCGGTTGCATAGGCAAGGGGCATGGGCACATCAATATGTACCTTCGGCTGAAAATCTTCTTCGGTCAGGGTACACTGTGCATTTAAGCGTCTGCGCAGCTCCTCTAAATTTTTCTCTTCCAGGGAAAGTCCCGCCGCCATCTTGTGACCGCCGAACTTGGTAAACAGCTCCCTGCACGCCACCATGGCGTCGTACATATGATAGCTTTCTATGGAACGTCCCGAGCCCTTCAGCCCTTCTTCCCCTCTCGTCAGGACAAAAGTCGGCTTGCCGTACTGCTCCTTTACCCGTCCCGCAATGATGCCTGCCAGGCTTTCATGGCAATCCGGTAAGAATATCACCAGCACCTTATCTTCCGACAGATGCTCCTTTTCTATCTGCTCCGCCGCCTGCTTCACGCCCTGCAGGGTCATTGCCTTACGGCTTTCGTTCATTTCCTTCAGTTCTCCGGCAATTCTTGCCGCCGATACGGCATCCTTTGCCCGCAGTAGCTCCAATGCCCTTACTGCACTGTCCAGTCTGCCCGTAGCATTTAAGCACGGCCCTATTACAAAGCCCAGGTGGAATGCATTAAGTCTGGACGGTTCCACGCCGTTTGCCTCTATCAGGGCTTTTAAGCCCATGCAAGGCGCCTTGCGGATACGTTTTAAGCCTTCCTTTACAATGATGCGGTTTTCGTCTAACAGGTCCATTACGTCGCACACGGTTGCCACCGCCGCAAGCTGCATAAATTCCTCCATGCATGCCTGTCTTTCTTCATAGGACACCTTCGACTTGCGGAACATGAGCTCAATGAGCTTATATGCCACCACTGCCCCGCAGATACCCGGATTGGGATATTTGCAGTCTGCCTGCTTGGGGTCCACGACCACCGCTGCCGGAGGCAGAACCTGTGTCCGCACACCGTTTTCTTCCACATACGGCACCTCATGATGGTCCGTCACCACCACGGTCATTTTCTTTTCCACCGCAAGGGCAATCTGGGATGCCGCCGCAATGCCGTTGTCGCAGGTGATAATGGTCTGGATTCCGGCTTCATACGCATCCTCTATGAGCCGGTCATTTAAGCCGTAGCCATCCTTCATACGGTGCGGTATCACCGTATCCACGTTACCGCCGAGCACCTGCAGTCCCTTCGTCAGAATATGGGAGGAAGTAATACCGTCCACATCATAGTCCCCGATGACCCGGATTTTTTTCTTAAGGGCAATGGACTCCGCCATAATGGCAGCCGCATCCTCCATCCCCAGCATCAGCTCGGGCGGATACATATCAAGATATGTGCCGTAGAGGTATTTTTCTACTTCTTCCTCAGACAAAATATCCCTGTTACGGATGATTCTTGCCGTAACAGGGGTAATATTAAATTTCTTGCTCCAGGCATCGAAATCAGCTTTCTTTGCCGCAACAAACCATTTTTCCATGGAAACTATAACCTTTCCCACTGAGCGGTTCCCTTATTTGGAAACCGCCTTTTTGTTTTTCTGCATCATGTAGTACATGCTGCCTGCCAGGAATACGGAGGAATAAGTACCGCAGGCGATACCTACCATCAGGGGCAGTGCAAATTCACGGATAGCGGTAACGCCCAGTACATACAGGGCTGCTACCATAATAAATGTAGTCAGGGAAGTAAAGATACTTCTGGACAATGTCTGGGTAATGCTTCGGTTGATAACATCCTTCAGGTCCGCACCGCTGCCCATCTGGCTTCTGTTCTCACGGATACGGTCATATACCACGATGGTGGCGTTGATGGAGTAACCGACCAGAGTCAGCATGCAGGCAATGAAGGTACTGCCTACGGAAACCTTGGCTGCCGCATAGAAAGCAAGTACTACCAGCACGTCATGAAGCAGTGCCAGAACACCGCCGGCACCAAAGGAAATATTCTTGAACCGGATAGCGATGTAAATCAGCATGCATACCATAGCCACACAAACGGAAGCAAAGGTCTTTACGGTTGTTTCCTTAGAAATGGTGCCGCCGATAGTTTCCATAACAATCTGCTCATTTTCCACACCGTATTTATCGAGAAGCATTTCTTCAATGGCATCTCTCTTGGTAACGTCCAGTGCGTTGGTCTTGAATACAACATCTGTGGAATTCTGTACCGGCTGCGGCTGTACTGCACTTCCCGCTATCTTTTCCATTTCGGGAATAACATCTGTTTCTAATTCGGAGAGGCTCTTCTGTTCGTTAAAGGTTACCGTCATGGAAGTTCCACCTACGAAATCAAGGCTTAAGTTCAGCGGGTTGCCGGTCTGTGCTTTGTTGACACCCATCATGACGAAGCCGCCCACAATCAGAACTAAGGAAATTGCAAAGTATACCCATCTCTTGCCGACAAAATCAAGAGCCTTATGCTCCTTGCCCACACCGTACCATTTTTCGCTTGTAAAGCCGATTGCATAGAACGCACGGAGCAGCCATCTTGTCACAAACAAAGCGGTAAACATGGAAAGCACTATACCTAAGATCAGGGTCTGTGCAAATCCCTTAATGGAACCGCTGCCGAAAATTAACAGAACAAGCGCTGCAATCAGGGTGGTGATGTTGCCGTCTAAAATAGCGGAGAGAGCTTTGTCAAAGCCAATCTTTTCAGAAGACTTTACAGTCTTTCCGGTTGCCAGCTCTTCACGGATACGGGCGAAAATGATAACGTTGGCATCCACTGCCATACCGATGGAAAGAATGATACCGGCAATACCGGGCAATGTCAGGGTAATATCGAATCCGTTTAATAACAGAACGATTAGAGCGGTATACAGTAACAATGCTAAGGATGCTACAAAACCGGGCAGGAAGTAAACGCCAATCATGAATACAGCAATGACCGCAAGACCGATGGCACCTGCCTCTAAGCTTGTCTTAATAGCATCGGAACCGAGCTGGGCTCCTACTACCTTGGAATGGATTTCGTTAAGCTCTAACTTCAGTCCGCCGATCCGGATTAAGGAAGCTAACTTTTCGGCATCTTCATAAGTGTAGTTACCGCTAATCTGGGCACGTCCGTCCGTCAGGGCACCGTTTACGGTGGGTGCGCAGATTACCTTGCCGTCATAGTAAATAGCAATGGTTTCGCCGTTCTGGTAAGCGGATGTGGTCGCATCTGCGAACTTCTGCCTGCCCTCGTCGTTAAGCAGAAGGTCGATACAGTAAGATGAGGTGTTGCCGGTCTGGGAATCCTGGTAAGGAACCGCTTCCGCACTCTTGATATCGGAACCGTTTAATACCACGCAGCCGTCTGCCACGATTTCATCAATGCTTCTGTTCAGCACATATGCCAGGGAAGAATTTCCGTCTTCGTCCTGTACAATGGTCTGGGAATAGTTATTATTACCGTCTGACCCCTTCTGTGCCAGGAAATAAAGAGTACCGGGGTTGCCCAGTTCCTCTAAAATGGCATTGGCATCGGTTACACCGGGAATTTCCACGTTGATACGGTCGTTTCCCTCCAGGTAAACCTGTGCTTCGTTGCTGTAGTTGTAAACACGTTCTTCCAGCTTTCTCTTGGTATCCGCCAGGTCGGTTGCGGAAGGCTCTTCGTCTCCCACCACCTCATACGTGATGCTGACACCGCCTGCTAAGTCAAGACCCAAGGTAATGTCGGATGCCGCCACTTTACCGTTTCCGTCAATTCCCTTTACATCGATGAAGGTCACGCCTGCAAGGACTGCCAGAAACACAAGCAGAGTAATGATTGCGTTACTTTTCTTCATTTTGTTCTTCCTCCATTTCAGCCATAGCTGCTTTTATCATAATAGCGCATTCGATACGTTTTCTCTGCAGTTCGCAGCCCACATCATATGCGTCATTGATATTCCCATGGAAATTATAAGAGTTGGCAGCACAGCCGCCGCTGCAGTAAAACTTGGCAAAGCATTTTTTACATTTTTCCTTTGCATATACATTGCAGCACTTGAATTCGTCACGGATTTCCGTGTTGACGATGCCGTCATCCACGTTGCCCATGAGGAACTTCTCGTTTCCCACAAACTGATGGCAGGGATACAAATCTCCCCAAGGGGTCACTGCCAGGTATTCCGTGCCGGAACCGCAGCCGGACAGACGCTTTGCCACACAGGGGCCGCCCTCTAAATCAATCATAAAGTGGAAGAAATTGAAACCGTTTCCTTCCTTTCTTCTGCGGATCATTTCTACGGCAAGCTTGTCGTACTCCTCCTTAAGACCGGGAATATCCTCTTCCTTAATAGCGTACCAGTCCTCGGGCTTTGCCACAACCGGCTCTACGGAAATCTGCTTGAAGCCAAGATCTGCCAGATGCAGCACATCCTTAGAGAAATCCAGATTGTTGTGGGTAAATGTACCTCTTACATAATAGTTCATCTGGCCGCGGCTTTCCGCCACTTTTTGGAACTTCGGTACAATCATGTCGTAACTGCCCTGTCCGCCGCGGAAGGGACGCATCACATCGTTTACTTCCTTCCGTCCGTCGATACTGAGCACGATATTGGACATTTCTTTATTGGCAAACTCCATAATTTCATCATTTAAGAGAACACCGTTGGTCGTCAGGGTAAAACGGAACTTCTTGTTGCATTCCTTTTCCCGGCTGCGTCCGTATTCTACCAGATCCTTTACCACCTGCCAGTTCATGGTAGGCTCGCCGCCGAAGAAATCCACTTCCAGATTGACGCGGTTGCCGGAATTGGCAATCAGGAAATCCAGGGCTTTTTTACCGACTTCAAAGCTCATAAGCGCTCTTCTGCCATGGTACTCTCCTTCCTCGGCAAAGCAGTAACGGCAGGCAAGATTACAGTCATGGGCAATATGCAGGCACAGCGCCTTTACAACCGTCTGACGGTTTTTGAAATCAAAGATATAATTTTCATAAATATCGGGGGTAAACAACTGGCCTTCTTTGTATAACTCCAACACCTCATCGATGGCTTCTTCCACTTCCTCTGTGGGACGTCCGGATGCCTCACAACTGATAACAGCCGCTTTAATGGCTTCCGATTCCTTCATGCCGCCTTCTACCAGAGGCTCCACGAAAGCTATCATGTCGTAAACCAGATCGTCTACCACATGTACGGAACCGCTGTTTACATCCATGACAATGTTGTAACCGTTGTTTTTGTACTGATGAATCACGTTTTCTTCCTCTTTCTCTCTTAAACTCAATCTCTCCCCGGAAAAAGGTCCCTGTCCTAAGAAAAGACTGCAAAAACGAAGCAGCGACGCAAATCGCTGCTTTCTTAATCTCACATTAAAAATGTGGGCGCTGCTTATTTAATCTTTTCGCAGCTCTGGTTTCCTACTGTACAGGATGTCTTGCATGCTGACTGGCAGGAAGTCTGGCATTCACCGCAGCCGCCCTTCTTCATGGACTCCTTTAAGTTTCTTGTATTTAATGTCTTGATGTGCTTCATAAAAGAAACGCCTCCTTAATATAAATTAAGCTTCATACCATCGTAGTATATCATAAATTTCCTGTTTGTAAAAGGTTTTTTTCATATTTAGGCATATTTCGTGTATTTTTTCGGAAATTACCCAAGCATGCCTCCCAGCATACCGCTTCCTCCGCAGAGCACCAGCACTGTTAAAAATTCTCCCGGCAGCTTTCCCAGATCATGGTCAACTGCTAAAGACACCACAGTAAGTATCAGAAAATACGCGCTTCCCATCAGAAGCCCCCACAAAAATTTCCGTGACTGCATCTTTTTTCCGGTAAGCCAGCCCGCTGCCAGATTGACCGCTATGTAAATACCGATAACCGCCGCCGAAACAATTTGTTCAGACAGCCTGAGTTTATAGACCAGCAGCGAAAGTAAAATGAGCAGCGCTCCCGTAAGAATGTAAGCGGCAAGCAGGCATTTCAGGAAAAAAAGCCACGGCTTTCCTTCTCTTTCTTTGTCCATCTCTCTCCTCCTCCGGCATTGTTCTATTCATGTATATGTCGGGGCGGACATTTCTTATACCTGTATTTCCGCAAAAATATACCGCTTTTCCTGTTCTTAACGGTTGTTAATCTTGACAAACCGCTATGGAATACGGTATTATTTCCTATCATTATATAAAAATTTATTCAAATTACAAAAGGAGTGTTATTCTTGGAGACATCTGATGTCGCGCAACTGATTATTATTATTGTTCTGATCTTTTTATCCGGCTTCTTTTCTTCCGCCGAGACCGCTTTTTCCACCTTGAACAGGGTGCGTATGCGGAATCTGGAAGAAGAAGGCAGCAAAAAAGCTGCAAGGGTCAATAAGATTTTGGAGAGCTACAGCAAAATGCTTTCTGCCATCCTGATCGGCAACAACATTGTAAACCTGACCGCTTCTTCCCTGACAACGGCATTTGTCATCGGCGTATGCGGCAATGCGTACATAGGAGTCGGTACCGGTATACTTACCATTGTGGTACTGCTCGGCGGGGAAATCATTCCCAAGACATGGGCAAACTTAAATTCCGAAAAATTGGCCCTTGCCTACTCCTCCGTCATCTACGCACTGATGAAGGTCATGACGCCGGTTATTTTTATCGTGGATCTGCTGTCCAATGGCATCTTAAAGCTTTTGCATGTGGACCCCAATAAAAAGATGGATACCATTACCGAAAGTGAATTGAAGACCTACGTGGATGTCAGCCATGAAGACGGCCAGATTGAATCGGATGAGCGGGAAATGATTTACAATATCTTTGAATTCTCCGATACCTGCGTAAAGGATATTATGATTCCCCGTACCAACATGGTGACCGTCAATGCAGACGAAAGTGTAAACGACTTAATCAAGGTATTCCACGAGTCCATGTATACCCGTATTCCCGTGTATCAGGAAGACAAGGACAGCATGATCGGTTTTGTCAACATCAAGGATTTATTTATTGCCCGTATTTCCGGTCAGAAAAATATCACATTAAAGTCCCTCCTACGGGAGGCCTACTACACCTACGAATACAAGAAAAATGCAGACCTTCTTCTGGAAATGCGTGAGAAATCCATGAATGTGGCATTTGTCTTAAACGAATACGGTTCCACCGTGGGTATGGTTACGCTCGAAGACCTTTTGGAAGAGCTTGTCGGGGAAATCCGTGACGAATACGACGAGGACGAAAAAGAACTCATTCAGAAAATAGATGACCGTTCCTACCTCATTGAAGGCAGCATGAATCTCTCCGATATCAACGACAGCATCGGTACTTCCTTAAATTCCGATGATTACGACTCCATCGGCGGTATCATCATCGGCCAGCTGGACCGTCTGCCGGAGGACAACGAATCCGTAGTTCTCGCCGACGGCACTACCTTACAGGTAAAGGGTATCGACCAGAACCGCATCCTTCACGTCCTGCTTACCCTTCCCGAACCCAAAGAAGAAGAAACGGACGAAGAAGCTTCCGCAAATAAACAATAGAATGCACACTCTGCGAACATTCTATTGTCATGAATGATAAATGCCCTGCCGGTCAATCCCCGGCAGGGCATCCTTTTTTGCAAAGTCAGGAAATCCTTTCCATTAGCAGGCTGCGCGTGCTTACGGCAGTCTGTATTTTTCTGCATAGGCAAGAACTTTTCCGCGGAAATTGATGTTCTCGCTTTCTTTTAAGTTGTCCAGGTATTCATGGGTTTCGTAGCTGTCTTCCTTTACCTGCAAAAGACATACCGCAATATTGGAGCAGTGATCCGCCACTCTTTCAAAGTTATTGGTAAGCTCCGTTAAAAGCACGCCCAGTTCAATGGTGCATTTGCCCTTGCGCAGACGCTTGATATGGCGCTTCTTCATTTCAATATTAAGCTGGTCAATAACCTCCTCCAAAGGCTCCACAAGCTCTGCCGTCTCGGAGCTGTCCGTTTCAAAAGCGGTAAAGGAAATATCCAGGATTTCCTTAATGGCATCCATGAAGACGGTAAGCTCTTCCATTGCTTTATCGGAGAATACCAGTCCTCTCTCCTGCATTTCGTCCGCCGACTCCTTAATATTTAAGGCATGGTCTGAAATCCTCTCAAAATCGCCGATACAGTGAAGCAGGATGGACAATACATGACTTTCCTTTTCCGTCATATCCTTGCCGCTGATCTTTACTAAGTAAGTACCGATTTCATCCTCGAACCGGTCAATATCCTGTTCTAACTTTTCAACCTCTGCCGCCTTGTCCGCATCATAGCTCTGCAGAAGGTCAAGCGCTGTGAAAATTGACTTCTTGGAATACTGCGCCATGGTAATGGCAACTCTTCTGCTTCGCTCGATGGCAAGTCCGGGGTTCTCCAGGAAACGGCTGTCCAGTGTTTTCAATTCCACATCCACGGGTGACATTTCGCCTTCCTTTACCTTGTCCGGTACAGTTAAATTAACTAACTTAACAAACATCTTAGAGAAAGGAAGCAGGATGATGCAAAGCGCTATGTTAAATAAGGAATGAATCAAGGCAATTCCAAGCGGAGAAATTGCTTCTTCCATAAAGGAAAAATGAAGGAAAGTATTCGCCGCATAGAAAACTACCATAAACAGGGTTGTCTTTACAATATTGTAATACAGATGCATGAGGGCTGCCTTCTTGGCATCCTTGTTGGCGCCGATGGCGGAAATCAGGACCGTAATGCAGGCACCGATGTTCTGTCCCATGATAACCGGCACCGCCGTAGCTCCGGTCACTGCCCCCGAACGGGACAACGCCTGCAAAATACCGACGGATGCGGAAGAGCTCTGTACGATAGCAGTCATAATAAAGCCTACCAGTACGCCTAAAAGCGGGTTGGAGAACATGGTCAGCATATTGGTGAACTCCGGCACATCCGCCAGACCCTTTACCGCACCGCTCATGGTATCCATACCAATCATCAGGATGGCAAAGCCGGCAATAACGGTACCCACCGTCTTATGCTTTTCCTTCTTGGTGAAGTTAATCAGGATAACACCGATCAATGCCAGTACGGGAGCAAAGGATGACGGTTTGAAAAGCTGAATGATAAAGCTGGTGCTTTCAATGCCGGTCAGACTTAAAAGCCATGCGGTAATGGTGGTACCTACATTGGCACCGATAATTACGTTTACCGCCTGCTCCAGCTGCATAATTCCGGAGTTTACAAAACCGACTACCATAACTATGGTTGCCGTGGAGGACTGGATAACCGCCGTCACACCGGCGCCCACCAAAACCGCCTTAACCGGATTGTTGGTAAGTTTTTCCAGTATATTCTCCAGCTTGCTGCCGGAAACCCTCGACAGGCCTTCGCCCATCATGTGCATACCATACAGGAACAGGGCAAGTCCGCCCATCATCGTCAGAAGGTCAAAAAAATCCATTTGTGTACCCAACTTTCTTTTTTTCTGTACAATTTTTACTCACTATTTCTATTGTAACTAAAAAGCGTCCTATATGCAACAACCTTTTCCGCAAGTTTTTTGTTATGTTTTCTGTATCTGTTTTTCCAGCTCCGCGGCGGCAAGGCTTAACGACTCGCCCTTTCTTTTTAAAAGGCAGATGTTCCGCTCCGGCACCGGCGGCTCCATGTCCAGAATAACCAGCCCCTCCATATTTTCTTTTTCCAGGAAATCCAGCGGCACAAAGCCTATCCCCAAATCCGACTTTACCATAGGCAGTATCTGGTCGGAGGTTGCCGCCTCCACATCCGGGGAGAACGTCCATCCCATCTTACCAAAAATAGCGGAATAAAAGGCAAAGGAACTGGTCTGCTCTCCGAGACCGATGAGCGGATATTTCCTTATCTGTTCATCCGTAAGTGACATGCCCGTTGCCAGGGAAAATGCGGTGCTGCATACCGGAACCTCCTTAATTTTCCGAAGTACCTTGGCAGTAATTCCCTCCGGCAGGGTAAACGGGTCGGTCACAAGCGCCATGTCCGCCAGTCCTTTTTTTAATTCCGATAGCGCCTGCGGTGTGGTCTGGTTGGAAATGCGGATACGGATACCGGGATACGCCTTCCGGTATTTTTTTAAGGCAGGAAGTAATACACAGTGCAGGGCAATTTCGCTGGCGGCAATCGTAACCACTCCGCCCTGCAGACTTTTTTCCCGGGCAATTTCTTCCTCACCGCTCAAAATATGCTCCATTGCCACAGAAATATGGGCATACAGCTTTTCTCCTTCCGGTGTCAGGGTAATGCCGTGCCGCTGCCGGATAAACAGCGTACATCCCAGCTCCTCTTCCAATTTCTTCATCATACGGGTGATATTGGGCTGATTGTTCATCAGCGCCTGTGCGGCTGCCGTGAAGCTTTTCAGCTTTGCCACATAATAAAAGACTCTGTAATAGTCGTAACTGATGTTCATACTTTTCTCCATATCATTTTCATATATCTATATTTCAAAATTTATATTTTTCATATATCTTTAATAGGATTATAATACAGCCGATGTGAAAAAAGCAACACCTAACAGAGAGGATGAATAGTGTGAAAAAAAAATTTTTTTCACACGCAAATTTGTGCTGATGGCACAAAGTTTGCAGATTATGAAAGGAATGAAATGTATGGAAAACAAAATTATTTGTATCGGACGTGAATACGGCAGCGGCGGACGTGAAATCGGAGAAAAGTTAGCAAGACAGCTCGGTATTCCCTGCTATGACAAGCTGCTGATTAAAAAGGCGGCTTTAGAATCCGGATTAAGCGAAGAATTTCTTTCCCGGACAGAGGAATCCCCCATTAACAGCATCCAGTTTTTAAGCGGTAACCCTTATGCGGATGTAGCCGGTATCGGCACCGCTTTCTATTCCGAGAGCCAGATGGCTTACAATGCGGAACGCACTGTTATCGAACAGTTGGCAAAGCAGGGGTCCTGCGTCATCATCGGCCGTTGTGCTTCCGCCATTCTTCCCAAGGAAGACCGTCTTTCCGTTTTCATTTATGCAGACAAAGCGGATAAAATCAAACGTGTCATGGCACGGAACAACCTGACCGAAAAAGAAGCGGATCACCGCATCAAACACATGGACCGCATGAGAAAACAGTTCTTTGATTTTTATTCCGACACCTCCTGGGGTCACGCAGATAGCTATGACCTGCTGTTAAGTAGCAGCCGCTTTGGCACGGACGGATGCGTCAATATGATTGTAAACAGTATCAAGGAATGGGAGGCATAAAGAGATGAATAAAGACCTTACTGTAGGAAAGCCGGAAACCGTTTTATGGAAATTCTGCCTGCCTTTGTTCGGCAGTATCATTTTCCAGCAGTTATACAATATTGCCGACAGCCTGGTTGCCGGAAAATTCGTCGGTGAAAACGCCCTGGCTGCGGTTGGTAACAGTTACGAAATCACTCTTATTTTTATAGCCTTTGCCTTCGGCTGCAACATGGGCTGCTCCGTAGTGGTATCCAAGCTTTTCGGTGCAAAGAACTTCAAGGAAATGAAAACAGCGGTCTACACCGCCTGCATCTTCAGCGCCATTGTGTGTGCTTTCCTGATGTTAATCGGGATTGCCGGTTCCGGACTGCTGCTCCGTTTAATCCGTACACCCGAGGAAGTTTTTGCGGACTCCAAGCTTTATCTTGACATCTATGCCTGGGGCTTACCGTTTGTTTTCTTCTATAACATTGCAACCGGTATCTTTTCTGCATTGGGAGACTCCAAAACACCGTTCTACTTTCTGGCGGTATCTTCCTTATCCAATATCGCCGTAGATATCTGGTTTGTAAAAGCCTTCAACATGGGCGTTGCCGGTGTTGCCTGGGCTACCTTCCTCTGCCAGGGCGTAAGCTGTGTACTTGCCATGGTCGTTGTGTTCAACAGACTTCGTAAAGTAGAAGGCAAGGAAAAAGCGCCTCTCTTCAGCCTGGCGCTCTTAAAGGATATTGTAGTTATTGCGGTTCCCAGTACTCTGCAGCAGAGTTTCATTTCCTTAGGAAACATTATCATCCAGAGTATTATCAACGGCTTCGGTGCTCCCGTTATGGCAGGTTATTCCGCAGCCGTCAAACTGAATAACCTGGTTATCACCTCCTTCACCACTCTTGGCAACGGTATTTCCAACTACACCGCCCAGAACTTAGGAGCCAGAAAACTGCCCCGTATCAAAGAGGGCATGAAGGTTGGCGTAAAAATGGTATGGATGTTAAGCCTTCCGCTTTTCCTCCTTTACTTCTTTGCCGGCAATGTCGTTCTGAAGCTCTTCATGGATGAGCCTACCGAACTCGCCATGCACACAGGCATTATGTACCTGCGGATTTTGTCCCCCTTCTACTTTGTAGTTTCCGCGAAATTAGTAGCCGACGGCATTCTTCGTGGCGCCGGCATGATGAAGCAGTTCATGATTGCCACCTTCACCGACTTAATCCTGCGTGTGGTTATGGCTTTCGTATTCTCCAGAACCGCTCTCGGTGCCACCGGTATCTGGTGCGCATGGCCCATCGGCTGGTGCATTGCTACCGTACTTTCCATTATGTTCTACCGCCACGGTCCCTGGGCAGCTGCCAAAGCGGAGCAGGGAAAAACATCAATGTAATTTTCATAATTATTTCACAATTTTCCAATTGCTATTTTCTCAACCTTTGCGTATACTAAGGTTGAGAAAATACGAAAGGAGAAACTCACATGGCAACACAAAGTATATTTCATAATATCGTTATCAATGACTCACAGACCGCCAAAGCCTTCGTCACCGCTTTGGAAAATGCCGCCGCTGCTGATAAGCAGACTTCTCCAAATATATCTTCCAGAGATTTAACAAAAGAAGAAATCAAAAATTATTTTGGAGTTGTGAAAGATGATTAATTACCTACAATTAAATATTTTGGATATGCTTGAATTCATTGGAGAGGATAGCTGTCAAAACATCCTCTCGTCTTTTATTTGTCCCCTTAATCCCGATGTCGAAGATTTCATACACACAAAAGCAATCCCCTTCGCCCGACAACATATCGCTATCACCTATCTCGTTTTTGCCGAACAAAACAATCAAAAATATCTCGTTGGTTATTATACCCTCACCAATAAGTTCATCTGTATCAACAGTTCCGCTTTAAGTAAAACCTTGCAAAAGAAAATATCAAAATTTTCCCAATATGATGAAAACCTGAAGCAGCACATGATATCCATGCCCTTAATTGCCCAACTCGGTAAAAATTTTGCTTCCAACATTCCCTTAAACATAGCCGGTTCTGATTTACTGGAAATGGCATTGGAACGAGTCCTTGCCATAGAACATCTAATCGGCGGAAAAACAGTCTACATAGAATGCAATAACCATCCAAAGCTTTTTTCTTTTTATTCTTCAGCAGGTTTCTTTCCCTTTCAAGAACGAATACGTCAGCCATCCGGTGAAAATAACAGCAATCCTCCTCTTGTTCAAATGCTAAAATATTTCCACCACTAAATAATAACCGCCGTCTCCACGTACCCTTCGTGCGTACCTGTAAACAGTCTTCCGAAATCTCCGGTCACGGTATCCTTAACCATTCCCTTTTCACAGTCCACCGCTATATGGGATAAATCCCGCTGCAATCCTTCTCCCGTGCATTTGCAGAAAGCTTCCTTTGCGGAAAACAACAGAAAGAAATCCTCATCCTTATCCTGCGCATTGTGAATTTTTTCCTTTACTCCGGAAACATCCTTATCATGCCGTTTCTGGATGTCCACGCCTATCTGCCGGTCCGCTATGCCGCACAAAACATAGTCCCCCGAATGGGACAGGTTAAAAAAAATATCGCTGCTGTTTTGTAAATACGGCTTGCCATGCTCACCAATGCAGACTTTTGATGCCCAAAGGAGTTTTTCCCGCTCCGTTAAGGGCAGCGCCCGCAGCTCTTCCAGAACTTTTTCCACGGTAAACTCTGTGACCGCAAGTGCCACACCCTTGTCCTGTGTTTCTGCCACTTCTGCCGGCATCCCATCTACCGCTTCTTCCGGCATCTGTTTCTCCTGTCCGAAAACCGGCAGCCACCGATGCAGGCTGTAAGTAAAAAGCAGCCAGGCACCCACACTCTGGGCTCTGTTCTTTTCTTTATGAAAGGAAAGAGCATGTGCCTTTCTTTCCTCATTCAAAAACGCACATGCTCTTACTTCCGTTTCAGGGTTCATAAGCCCCGTTATATCCATTCTCGTAATCAGCATCGAAATAACCATGCCTTTCCTCAGGTGATAATTTCTACGACTCTAAATTTTATTCTTCCTCGGGATGCGTGATGTTTAATGCAATCTGCAGATCATCCAGCTGCTTATCGTCAACCACATCCGGTGCATTGCTCATTAAATCGGAGGCATCCTTAACCTTCGGGAAAGCGATAACCTCACGGATATTGTCTGCCTTCACAAGCAGCATGACAAAACGGTCCAGACCGATTGCCAGTCCTGCGTGAGGCGGTACTCCGTACTTGAAAGCGTTAATCAGGAAACCGAATCTGTCGTATGCAGCTTCTTTGGTAAAGCCCAGTACTTCAAACATCTTTTCCTGTACTTCCGGCTGGAAAATTCTGACGCTGCCGCCGCCAAGCTCAATACCGTTCAATACAATATCGTAAGCCTTTGCACGGACCCTGCCGGGGTCGGAATCAATGTACTGTAAATCTTCATCCATGGGCATGGTGAACGGATGGTGCATAGCCACATAACGGTTCTCTTCGTCGCTCCACTCCAAAAGAGGGAACTCGGTTACCCAGAGGAAATTGAATTTATCGTTGTCAATCATATCAAGCTGCTTAGCCACTTCGATACGAAGCGCACCCAGTACGCTGAATACAATCTTATTCTTGTCCGCTGCAAATAAAAGCAGGTCTCCGGGCTGTCCTTCCATGGCATCTACCAGATTTTTCAGTTCTTCTTCCGTCATGAATTTTGCAAAGGAAGACTTGTAAGTGCCGTCCGGTAAAACTGAGAGGTAAGCCAGACCTTTTGCACCGTAGCCCTTGGCAAAATCAACCAGCGCATCAATCTTCTTACGGGGCATTTCCGCCTCGCCCTTTACATTGATGCCTCTGACGGAACCGCCGTTCTCCAGTGCACCTGTAAATACACCGAAACCGCAGCCCTTTACCACATCGGATACGTTCTTCAGTTCCATACCGAAACGGGTATCCGGCTTATCGGAACCGAAACGCTCCATAGCTTCCTGCCAGGTCATGCGCTTAATGGGAAGCTGCACATCCAAACCGATGGCTTCCTTGCATACTCTTGCTACCATTTTTTCGGTCGTCTCAATAACATCATCCACGTCTACGAAGGACATTTCCAGGTCAACCTGTGTAAATTCCGGCTGTCTGTCGGCACGAAGGTCTTCGTCACGGAAACATCTTGCAATCTGGAAATAACGGTCATAACCGGAGCACATTAAAAGCTGCTTGAAAATCTGCGGAGACTGAGGAAGTGCATAGAACTTACCCGGATGCACACGGCTGGGAACCAGGTAGTCTCTGGCGCCTTCCGGTGTGGACTTACAGAGCATGGGAGTTTCAATTTCAAAGAAGCCTTCCTCATCCATGTGCTTTCTGATGGTTGTGGTAATCTTACTTCTTAACTTTAAGTTCTTCTGTAAGTTGGGTCTTCTTAAATCCAGATAACGGTATTTTAAGCGTAAATCTTCTTTGGTCTTGGTATCTGCTTCCACGGGGAAGGGCGGTGTTTCTGCCTCGGATAAAATACGAATCTGCTCGGCGCGTACTTCGATGTCGCCGGTAGCCAGGTTTTCATTGCTTGCCGCCGCTCTCTTTTCCACACGGCCCACAACCGCAACCACGAACTCACTTCTCAGCTTTGCAGCCTTTTCAAAGTTCTCGCTGCCGCAGTCGCTTTCTTCAAAAATAACCTGCAGAATACCTGCACGGTCACGCAGGTCCACAAAGATAATGCCGCCTTTGTTGCGCTGCTTCTGTACCCATCCCATTACGGTAACGGTTTCACCGATATTGGCGCTTGATAATTCGCCGCATCTGTGTGTCCTTTTTAATCCTTTCATTGTCTCAGCCATTGGTTTTCTCCTTTATAACTCCGCTTAATGCTGCAGAGGATTCTTATAAAATTCCCGGAACTCCTCATAGCCCTCTGCCGTGAGCTGCTCCTTCTGGAATTTTTTATTCTTGTTCATACGGGCAATTAAAATCTGATGTCCGTCTTCTCTTTCCTTCTGTGCCAGTGCAATAATTTCACACAAGGCCTCTCCGGCAACGCCCTTTTCAATCAGGAAAGCCTTCTTTGCCGGCTGGGTCGGAACCTTGAAGCCTTTTTCCATTAACAGAAGGATAATTCTCTCAAATCCGATGGAAAATCCGCATGCGGGCACATCGTTTCCGGTAAACTTGCCCACCATCTTGTCGTAACGTCCGCCGCCGCCGCAGCTTCCGCCGAACTCCGGCATGGCAATTTCAAAAATGGTGCCGGTATAATAACTCATGCCTCTTACCAGGGTCGGGTCAAATACCAGTTCAAAAGAGTCCGCTTTGGTGGCTTTCACACTGTCCATGATTTCCATAAAGGAATGCATGACGTCCGCATCCAGATAATCCTTTAAGGTATCTAAAAGGTAAGCGGGACCGTTCTCGGCTTTTTCCACCTCTGCAAACAGATTTAAGTATTTCTCACAGATTTCTTCCGCATAGCCGTCCTCTACAAGCTCCGCTTTCACGCCGTCCATGCCAATCTTGTCCATCTTGTCCAGCGTAATGAATACACTGTCGTAAGACTCCTCGGGAAATCCCGCATATGCCGCCATTGCCTTTAAGATGCGGCGGTCATTGATACGGATCTGGAAATTGGAAAAGCCCAGTCTGGTCAATGTCGTTGTAGTTGCCAGAATAAGCTCGATTTCCGCTAAATTGGAAGGCTCGCCCAGAATATCAATGTCGCACTGCATGAACTGGCGGTAACGGCCTCTCTGGGGTCTGTCGGCTCTCCATACATTTCCCATCTGCAATGCCTTAAAAGGACTGGGAAGATTTGCCGCATTGTTGGAATAAAAACGAACCAGAGGAACCGTCAGATCATAACGGAGACCGCCGTCCACCAGATCGTTTTCACTTGCAGCGGTTTCTAAATTCAGCTTTTCACCGCGCTTTAAGATCTTAAAAATCAGTTTTTCGTTTTCGCCGCCCTGCTTATTGCTTAAGTTTGCAATGTTTTCCACGCAGGGAGTTTCTATGGAAGTAAATCCGAACTTTCCATAAGTATCCTTAATCACACTGATCACATAATCACGTATCTGCATCTCTGCAGGTAAAATGTCCTTCATGCCGGTAACCGGCTTCTTGGAAAGCGCCATATCTGCTCCTATCTATGCGTTTTCTCGCAATTTTTGTTGATTTTACTTACAGTATTTTACACTTTATCTGTTAGTATTTCAAGCATTAGTTTCCTGTTGTATTTTCCTGTTGCATTTTCCTGTTGTTTGCCACTTTTCTTTTTATTTCGTGAAATCTCTTGACATAGTATTAAATACTACATAGAATAAAGAGGAAAATACTTAAGATAGGATGTAATGTCATGTTTCAGATAGTTGTTGATTCCGCTGCCAATATTCCGGCAGAGCTTGTTAAAAAGTACGATATCCTCGTAATATCCTTTGTAAATTATGTAAACGGAAAAAAGGTGGTCTGTTTTGACCCCGACCTCACTCCCGAGGAAGAAAGAGCAAAGGGCAGGGAGTATTATGATGCTGTCCGCGCCGGTGCCGATGTCAAGACCGGACTTGTCAGCAGCGGGGATTTTGAAGACCTGTTCCGCTCTATTTTAGAAGCCGGAGACGATATTCTATATTTTTCATTAAGTAAAAACATCAGCGGTACTTACAACTCCGCCCGTATTGCAGCCGAGGAGCTTTCCGAAAGCTTCCCGGACAGAAAAATCCGTCTGATTGACGCCTTAAACGCTTCCCTGGCACAGGGTATTCTTGCCATTTATGCCAGTGAAATGCGCGCCGGGGGAAAGAGCCTTGACGAAACCGCCGACATTCTTGCCACCTACCCCGCAAAAATGAACGGTATCTTTACCGTCGGCGACTTAAAATATTTATCCAAAACCGGCCGTATCAGCAGTTCTGCTGCTTTAGTCGGAAACCTTTTAAGCATCAAGCCCATCTTACGCGGCAACAAGGATGGCTTCATAGTCCAGTTCAAGAAGTGCAGAGGCCGTAAGTCAGCCTTAAATATCCTTGTTTCTTTAGTTTGCGACAACATTGTAAATCCGGAAGAACAGATTATCGGTATTGCCCATGCGGATGCTTACGAAGACTCCCTCTATGTAATGGAAGAAATCAGGAAGCGTGTGAAGCTCCGCGGCTTCATCAACACTTCCTACGACTACTGCACCGGCAGCCATGTAGGTCCCGACACCATCGCACTCTTCTTCATGGCAAAGGACCGTGAATTAGGAGAAGGAAAGCAGGGTTAACGTACCTGCTTTCCCGACATTATAATATATCCCAGATGGCGAAAGCCATCCCGGACTGTTCTCAGTTTTGAAGTCCTCGGATACTCACATTTTTGCAGTATTACCGGTACCTGCCGGATACGCAGACGTTTTTTTGCCGCCTCCGCAATCATCTCTGTTGCAAATTCCATACCATCCGTATGAAGCTGTAATTTTTCCGCTGCTTTCCGGCTCATTCCCCGGAGTCCGCAGTGAAAGTCGTAAACATCCGTATGAAACCGTTTTCTGCCGCAATAAGACAGAAGGCGTACTCCCCATCTGTGGGAAAATGACATGGCTCCCTTTTTCAGACCTCCGGTATACCGGTTTCCTATAACCATATCGCACTCTCCCCGCTCCAGCAGACCATACATTTCATCCATATGCCGGAAATCATAAGTCTTATCGCAATCGCCGATAATAAAAAGCCTGCCCCTTCCTGCTTCCAGCCCGGTTCTGATTGCGCGACCATACCCCGGTCGCGGCTCTGTAATCACCACCCCACCGTGTCGTAATGCGGTTTCGGCGGAGCAATCTGTGGAACCGTTGTCCACAACAAGCACCTCTCCCGTAATACCGCGGTCTTTCATAAAGGCAAGTGCTTCATCCACGCATAACCCCACTGTATTTTCTTCATTTAAGCACGGCATAATCACCGACAACGTAAGATCTTTGCGTTCATTTTCTGCCATGTGCCAGCCACCTCCAGTCCACAACCTCTTCCAGGATCAGTACGATTGCCAGAACCGTTGCCATTTGCGCCCTGTAAGTAAAGAAACAGTGCAGATAGGAGTGATTATGCAGAACCAGATACCTTATATAAGGAACCAGTCCCGGCAGCATATACATCAGAATATGCCACCCACAGATATGTTTTCCGTGGTAAACATATCCGTTATAGGAAATAAAAAGAACCAGAAAAATACAGAAAAGAACACCGACTTCACCATATTCCAGAGGAAAAAGACACCCTATATTCCGGGTTACCGCCCCACAGATATACGTCAGCTGACTGACCCCGATATCTCCGTAAAGTCTTTCCCCGATGTGCTCCGTTACATAAGGCATTACATTCTCTCCTAAAATCAGGGAAGCCATAACCCATTTCATTACCCACATTCCCACATAGCCAAAGCCCCAGGCTAACGTAAGCTTTGCTGCTTCCTTCATCACCTGTGTACGGGATACCTGCGGATTCTTATGAAAAAAGACCCAAAAAATCAGAAGCAGCGGCACGGTTAAGGTCAGGGTTTCGGTTGTCAGGAAATCCATATAAGCGCATACCATGCCACTTATCATAAAAAGAATGCCCAGATGCTTTTCTTTTCCCTGCAGTGTAAGTTTCACACCGACAACGGATATAATCAGCATCAGCAGGTATGTCCATGTATATTCCAACGACAACGGTACAAACCATGATGATGTCATAATCAGACCTGTCAGGACACCAAGTGCCGGTCCGTATGCTTTGTTTTTTACAAGCAGTCCCATAAGAAAAAGGCTGAGTACGGCCAGAATAATACCATTGACCAGGTATATCTGTTTTAAGGAAAGAAATACCAATAACGGCCGGACAATCGTATTTGATCCATGCCAGTATCGCAGATACTGCCTGTTTGCCTTTTTACCCTCTGTTACCGCATGCAGCAGATTTTCATTTTCATTTTCATACGGTGTATAATAATAGGATGACCACATGACGGAGCTAAGCGGGTGTTCCGCGTCATATTGGTAAGCAATGGCCAGCAGAATTGAATCTGCATACCTGTCAATCTCACTGCCCTTTACACCGTCAACCACCGTTCCAAAGAGTTCTCCCTCACACAGATATTCTGCTGACTCCCGCACATTCCCACGTATTGCGTTCTGCGGTATGAATGCCGCAAGTACAAGCAGCCCCGTCAGTAATATGGTCATAAGAAAAAAAGTCACTATATATCTGATACTGCTTTTTACAGTTGTCATATTCTTTGAAATCCCCATTTTATGCTTTATATTAAACCGGTAAATATCAAACTATCAGCATAACCCGCTGAAAAGCTTTCTTTTCCTGTCGGTCATTTCCTCTATTTTCTCCATATACAGACCGACATCCTTCACATTGTCGCACCGTTCAATCCGTCCGTCCGGGAAAACTCTCTTGGTGATGGAGCCGGCTCCCAATGCCACGATGGTCTGTTTCTCTTCCATAATCAGGATATTATAAATACCGTCTCCGCCTTCATTCGCATATCCTACATTTTCAAAATTGCCGGACATATTTTTCTGCCGGTATAAATAATACGGATGCATCCCCATGTCCCTTGCGCCTTTAGATGCAATCTTCATGGTTTCATCGGTGTTATGAAGCGTTTTCACCCCATTTTCCTGAATCCACAGTGCCAGTCTGGAAGCACGCTTAATAGCAAGGGAATGTACCGTAAGGGAATCCGGCTGCAGCTTTTTGATTTCCTCTATGGTATTTTCCACATCCTCTTCCAGTTCTCCCGGAAGTCCCAGAATAATGTCCATGTTAATATGGAAATCTCCTGTCTTCCTTGCCAGATGAAAAGCCTCCTTCACCTGTTCCACGGTATGCTGTCTGCCAATCAGCTTCAGGGTATCCTGTTTCATGGTCTGCGGATTGACACTGATTCGGTCCACCTTATGTGCGGCAAGAACCTTGAGCTTGTCCTCCGTAATGCTGTCGGCACGTCCCGCTTCCACCGTAAATTCCTGCACCGTAGAAAAGTCAAACCGTTCCTGCAATGCGGAAATCAGCCTGTCAAGCTGCGGTGCCGTCAGGGTGGTAGGCGTTCCGCCTCCGATGTATACGCTGTCCAGGATTTTACCGGCAAAGGCTTCTTGGGTAAAGTCCATTTCCTTAATCAGACAGTCAATGTATTCTTCTACCCTGTCCCGCCACTTGCAGATGGGATTGGATGTAAAGGAACAGTACAGACAGGTCGTCGGGCAGAACGGAATGCCGATATACAGGCTATACCCTTCTTCATAATGAATATGGGAAAGCAGCTCTTTTTCCCGCTTCGCAATTTCCACCGACAAATCTGCCTTTTCCGTGCTGACAAAATGCTCCTTTTGCAGCGCTGTCACTATATCTTCTTCTGTTTTTCCTTCTTCCAGAAGGCCCATGGCAATCTTAGTCGGACGAATTCCCGTCAGGTTTCCCCAGGGAAGCTCTTTTCCCGTCATATCGCACAAGGTTTTATATAAAAATTTCTTAAACTCATTTTTATAGGTAGACTCTGCTTCTTCCCGGCGCCAGATGTATTCCCCTGCTGCATCCTTTACTTTCACCGATGCCCCATCATCCTGAAGTATGATTTCTATCCTTATGTTCTCTTCCCACTCTTTATTCTTCTCCGAAGACATCTCCGGTGTCAGGACCTTAACCATCTCCTCCGGATAAAATGCCTTCACAAGGGAATGCACATCATATTCAAATTGTGATTTATTAATCTTTACAGCAAACATAATTTTCTACCTCTGCTTTTCTGCCTCTCATTTTCTTATTATCGTCTTTCAGGGCATTTCTTGTCAACTGTAATCCATACACTGTGTATGGATTTTTCTTTCCATGCACACAATGACATACCGACGTTCCGTTTTCCGGCTCACCCACACAAGAAGAAACCTATATAAAACAAGAAAGGCATACAAAAATGAACCTCATTTCTGCATGCCTTCATGAATCAATACCTGTAACTTATGCCATACACATAATAAAAAACATCAAATGTTCCTTACATCAGCGGATATTTGTCGGTCAGTGTCTGGACAATGGCTCTTGCTTCAGAGATTTTCTCCTCGCCACCCTTGATAACCATGGCGATTGCCTCCGCAATCTTGTCCATATCTTCGGTGTTCATGCCTCTGCTGGTAACGGCAGGTGTGCCTAAGCGTACACCGCTGGTGACAAACGGAGACTGCGGGTCATTGGGGATGGTATTCTTGTTGCAGGTGATATGTGCTGCGTCAAGAAGCTTCTCCACTGCTTTACCGGTCAGACCGTAATTGGTTAAATCCACTAACATCAGGTGATTGTCCGTACCACCGGAAACAATTTTAATTCCGCGGCTCATCAGTCCGTTGCAGAGAGCCTGTGCATTATCAATAATGTTCTGCTGGTAAACCTTGAAGTCGTCGCTCAAAGCTTCCTTGAAGCAGACTGCCTTTGCCGCAATCACATGCATCAGAGGACCGCCCTGGATGCCGGGGAAAATAGCCTTGTTGAAGTTGTATTTTTCTGCTGCTTCCTTGTTGCACAAAATCATACCGCCTCTGGGTCCGCGGAGTGTCTTGTGGGTTGTGGTGGTGACCACATCCGCATAGGGAATGGGACTCGGATGAAGACCTGCTGCCACAAGACCCGCAATATGCGCCATATCCACCATCAGAACCGCACCTACTTCATCCGCTACCTCACGGAATTTTTTGAAGTCGATGGTTCTTGCATAGGCAGAAGCGCCGGCAATAATTAACCGGGGCTTATTGGCAATAGCTAACTCTCTCATTTTATCATAGTCAAGGAAACCGTCATCATTTACACCGTAAGGCACTACATGGAAGTATTTGCCGGACATGTTTACCGGGCTTCCGTGTGTTAAATGTCCGCCATGGTCAAGATTCATGCCCATGATGGTGTCGCCGGGCTTGCAGACAGCAAACTGTACTGCCATATTTGCCTGTGCACCGGAGTGGGGCTGAACATTGGCATAATCGCAGCCGAACAGCTCCTTTGCCCTTTCAATCGCCAGATTTTCCACGACGTCCACACACTCACAGCCGCCGTAATACCTCTTTCCGGGATAGCCTTCCGCATATTTATTGGTAAGAATACTTCCCATGGCAGCCATGACCGCCTTGCTGACCCAGTTTTCAGATGCAATCAGCTCAATGTGGCTGTTCTGTCTTTCCTGCTCATCTACAATAGCCTGTGCGATTTCCGGGTCAACAGCCTTTACTTCCTCTAAAGAATACATAACGTTTCCTCCATTTCCTGCTTTTTTACATTAACGTATCAAAACGCTTGTCCTAAATTATAACATAGCGCACCCCTTCACGCAAGATTTCATTTACTTTCCTTCCCTTTACTGCTACAATAAACCGTAAAAGATAAAGAATGGAGATAATCATGCAGAAATACGAACTTATCATAAATCCGGCTTCCCGCTCCGGCAACGGTATGCGGATCTGGAAGGAAGAAATAAAACCGGTGCTTGAAGCAAACAAAATACCGTTTAACGCCCATTTTTCCCATAAAGCAGGCGATGTAGCTGTTCTTTCTTCTTCCATTACCGGGGATTATGCAAAAGAAAACCTGCCTCTCCGCCTCATCATTTTAGGCGGCGACGGTACGTTCAACGAAGCCCTGCAGGGAATTTCTTCCTATAATAATATGAAGATTGGCTACATTCCCACCGGTTCTTCCAACGACCTGGCAAGGGACCTTGGCATTCCGAAAAATCCGCAGCAGGCTCTAAATCTCATTCTGGATGAAAAACATGTCTGCTACATGGATTTAGGCTGTGTGCGCACTCCGGACAAAACCACCTACTTTGCGGTAAGCTGCGGCATCGGCTTTGACGCCGCCGTATGCGAAGAAGCCATGAACTCCAAAATCAAGGATTTCTTCAACCGCATCAAATTAGGAAAGCTCACCTATTTCGGTATTGCCATAAAGCAGCTTATCTCCGCTAAAAAGACCGCCTGCGATTTGTTTCTGGATAATGACAACGAGCCCATACATATTAACCGGCTTCTGTTTACCGTATCCATGATTCACCGTTTTGAGGGCGGCGGCTTTAAATTCTGCCCCACTGCGGACTGTACGGACGGCAGGTTTGAACTCTGCGTGGCGGGAGATGTTCCCAAGCCCGTTATCCTGCTTGCGCTGCCTACCGCCTTCTTCGGAAAGCATTACATGGTGCCCGGCATCCATGCTTTTCATGCCGAAAAAATCACCATCAAGACAAACAAGCCCCTGTGGGTTCACACGGACGGTGAAGTACACGAAATGGCTGACTTTTTAGAAATAAGCTGCCGGCAGAAAACCATCCCCATGATTGTATAATTTTAATGTTTTTTGCATTAAAATACAGAAACCGCTTTTATTCATAAATAAATTCTTAATTCTTTACAAAGATTTGCAAAAAAGGATTGCAAAAAAAATAAACTTAGCTATACTTGTGATGTAACTTTGGGAGATATTACAGCCCTCCGGATTTAAGCCTCCGGGGAGCACAGGATGGGAGTTTTATTGTGAAAAAGAAATTTGAATGGAAGAGTTTTTATCTCAAGTACCACCATGCCATTCCCGCCATCATTTACGGCATCATATATATGACATGGTTCTGTTATTTAGAGAATACGGTTACGAGCCAGTACAGGGTCATCCATGTAGCGCTGGATGACGTGATTCCTTTCTGTGAGGTATTCGTTATTCCTTACTTTTTATGGTTTGCCTACATTGCAACGGTCGTGGTTTTCTTCTTCTTTAAGGACAAAGAGGAATATTACAAAACCTGCCTGTTTTTAGCAACCGGCATGACCATTTTCCTAATCGTTTCCACTCTGTGGCCCAACGGTCATCACTTAAGACCTTATGTCATGCCCAGAGACAATATTTTCACCAGAATGGTGGCTGCCCTGTATAAGACAGATACACCTACCAACCTCTGGCCCAGCATCCATGTTTACAATTCCCTGGGTGCGCACATTGCCGTTATGAAGAGCAGGCATCTGGAAAATAAAAAAGGCATCCGCATCGGTTCTTTCATCCTTTGCGTATCCATTATCCTTTCCACCATGTTCATCAAACAGCATTCCGTCTTTGATGTTACCACCGCCTTCATTATGGCAGCCGTGATGTACGTGCTGGTTTACCGTTTTGATTCTGTATGCGCCATCAGACGTATGTTTCATCCGAGCCGCAACCGCGGACCTCAGGTAGAGTCTTAATATAAAAATAAAAAGCGTATGAGCGAAATGCCCATACGCTTTTGTTATTTCTTAGTTAAAATTAAATATCTTCTGGCAGATCATGTATCCTTCCACGGAAAGCTTTCTGCCGCCCTTGCCGGGCAGGTTCATGAAACCGCCCATAATGCCGTTGCGCATCCAGGCATATAGAAGCCTGTCCTTATCCTTTAAATACTGCCACAACTCCTTCTTGGCATTCAGCTGCTCATCCGTGCCTGCCCGCAGACACAGTGCGGAGGAAACCGTCATGATAATTTCCAGGTAATTTCTCATATACTGGTGCCGTCTCTTGCATCTGATAATCTGGTTCTTATGCTCCGTATAGAAATCAATCATGATTTTATTGACCCTGATCTGCTGGTCTAAGCGGGAAATCATGACCGTTTCATTGACGGACTGGTCGGCACGTCCGATATAATAACGGTAGAAATTCACATCCAGATAATACATAGTGTTTACATGTAAAAGCGGTTCAAATACATAGATGTTATCCACATAGAAGGTATGTTCCGGCAGATGCAGGCCACAATCCTTTAGAAGCTGGGTGCGGAAAATAACGGAATGCATCAGAATATAATGTGCCTTCCTGAAATGTCTGCAGTCGTCCCAGGTAAACATCCTGTCCGTAGGAAGAATATGGCGGTAATGCATTATCTTCTTACGCTTCTCCCCTTCTTTTTCGTAGACAAAGTTGCTTACCAGCATATCCAGTGCCTTGTCACCGCCGGCAATATCCCGCAGAGTATCCAAAATCTTTTTGTAAGCCTCTTCCTGTACCCAGTCGTCGGAGTCCACTACCTTGAAATACAGACCCGATGCGTTTTCAATCCCCGCATTCACGGCAGAACCGTGACCGCCGTTTTCCTTATGAATTGCTTTAATGATATCGGGATACTTTGCCGCATATTCATCTGCAATTTCCGCGGTATTATCCTTGGTGGAGCCATCGTCCACAATCAGTATTTCCACATCTTCTCCTCCCTTTAACAGGGATTCAATGCATTTTCCCATGTATGCTGCCGAGTTATAGCATGGTATTGCAATGGATAAAAGTTTCATAATAGTTTTCATTCCTCCTGTTTAGCGGATTTATAATATATATGACGCATACGCCGCAAACGCAGACGGTATGGCATACTTTTTCTGTACCTCTTCGGAACGTTCAAAAATCCACTGTTCCTTTTTGACGGCCTGCGTGCGGTCGGAAAGCTCGTCCACCCGCACCAGGTATCCCCACATATGCCATTCCTTATGGGAAAACACATGTACCGCATCTGTAAGTCTTGCCACCCTGACGATGGGCATACCTCTTTTCTTGAAAAAGGCAGTAACCTCTTCCAGTGAAAGATGCCCTGCCGTGTTGGGAAATTCATACAGCCCTGCTAAAAGTCCTTTATCCGGTCTTTTGTGAAGCGCTGTTTTTTCCTCATCCTGCAGGATAAAAACTGTTTTTTCCTCTATGGTACGGCCTTTTTTTGCACTCTTTACCGGGAACTCACCCTGTCTTCCGGCATGGTACGCCGCACAGATATGGGACAGGGGGCATACCTCGCAATGAGGAGCGCCGTTTGGGATGCAGACCATGGCGCCGATTTCCATCATGGCCTGATTAAAATCACCGGCACGCCTTGGCATGGCTGCCCGAAGCTCTTCCTCTAAGTTTTTCTTTACTTTCTCCTGTGCGATGTCATCGGGTCTCATAAACAGCCTTGATATGACACGCAGTACATTGCCGTCCACAGCCGGAACCGGTATGCCGAAGGCAATGGAAGCAATCGCTCCCGCCGTATAACTGCCGATTCCCTTTAATTTTAAAAGCTCTTCTTCGGAAGCAGGCATTTCTCCGCCGTATTCCGTCATAATCTGGATGGCTGCTGCCTTTAAGTTCCGGGCACGATTGTAGTAGCCCAGTCCCTCCCAAAGCTTTAAAAGCACATCCTCTTCCACCTCGGAAAGACTTTTAATATCCGGCAGAGCCTTCATGAAACGCTCAAAATAGGGCTTCACGGCTTCCACTCTGGTCTGCTGGAGCATAATCTCGGAAACCCAGACCCGGTACGGGGCCGGTTCCTCCCTCCACGGCAAAATCCGTCTGTTGGTATCATACCATTTTAAGAGCGGTTTGGGAATATCCCCCACTGTGAAATTAAGATTTTCATCAGAATTTTCTAAGAAATCTTCCTCATCTGAGAGTCTTATTTTCACTTTATCCTGTATTTCCATACAATCTCTGCCGATAAAGCAGTCGTAGGCAAGGATATGCACACCGGCTTCCTCTGCCTTTTTCAGCGCCTCCGCAAAAGCGGGCTGCATAGCGGCATTGGGTGTAAAATAATCCACATCCTTCATCTGGATAACAAACAGAATATATGCCTCATATCCGTCCTTTTTTGCTTCCGTCAGCTCCTCCACATGCTTTAAGGCCCGTTCAGACGGCGCATCGGGAAACATGACACAGTTATTTTCTTCTAAGGTAACTCCCTTGACCTCCATGAAAATCTTTTTGTCCGGTGTCTCTATATAAAAATCAAACCGGGAATTGCCGTACTTTGTTTCCGGACGCAGTAAAGACAGGTCCGGGAAGAGTATCTTTTTTCTAAGCCACTCTTCCACAGCCCTGTTGGGTGCCTGGGAATCCATATTGATAAGCCTGCCCTGCTTTTCCACCGCCACAAGGTCATAGGCGGTGCTTCTCGTCTTGCTGTCGTTTCGCTCTAAATAAACCGGTGCATGCTCTGTCAGAAGCTCCAGGCACCGGCCGGTGTTTTTCACATGCACCTTTTCCCGCCTGCCGTTTATCTCGGCGTAGGCTATAAAACGGTTGGGCCTCTCTAAAAAGGTGCCCTCCACAATATCATGATACTTCATGTATAACTCTTTCCATACTGTATATTTTGTCCGCCGCTGCCGGCACCCTTGCCGAAGGAACCACCTCCGCTGCGGGTCCTACATGCACCTGCTGGTCATCAAAGAAAATCTGTGCCCCAAAGGCTGCCAGCACATCCCTTTTCGTCACTCCGCCCAGAAAGCATGCCTCATCTATACGGACATTCCATGCCCGCAGGGTACGGATTACCCTCTCATGGGCAGGCGCACTTCTTGCCGTAACAAGTGCCGTCCTTATGGGCGACTCCCCCGGCGCGTATTCCTGCTGCCAGTCGGAAATGGTATGCAGAAACCTGGCAAAGGGACCGGCGCAGAGCGGAATGTCCGCCTTCTTTTTCTCACTGTTTTCAAATGCCTCCAGTCCTTCTTTCCTGAAAACATTCTCTGCTTCATCGGAAAAAATAACCGCATCCGCATCAAAGGCTATCCTGATTTTGCCGTCCGAAGGACTTTCCTTATAGTGGTTTCCCTCCCCGCAGACAATACCGGCGGCAATGCCCGCCTCTATGGCAGCCCGCACATCCTCCTCACAGGCGGACAAAAACAAATCCGTCCTAAACGCGGCAAGGTACGGTGCCATGGGGGCTCCGCTTGTAAAGAAGGACCGGGTGATATCCAGTCCGTAATGCTCTATGGAACGGAAAATCCGAAGGGAAATGTCCGGGCTGTTTTTCGACATGAGCACCACCTCCACCCGGTTGCCGGATACATGGCGCCCGGTGCCGCTTTCCTGCTCCTTGGCACATCCGCCTTTTTCCGGTGTCCCGCCCATTCCGGCGGGAGTATTTAAGGACAACAGCGCTTTTATCAGAGAGAACCCCGGGCCGGGCTTTAAAATTTCTGTCTCGTGCTCCCGCTGGTACTTTGCATAGGCCTCCACGCCCTCTTCTTCAAAAATCCGGTTCTCCGTCCGCAAATCAAAAAGCGCTCTTGTGGAGATGCCGATAATCAGTCTGTTTTCCAAGCTGTATGCCATAGTCTTCACCCATCCTTTCCACATCCATGGTGACGACCGGCACACTGCTGTTTATCGTAGCCGGCTACCCTCAAATTTCTTTTTGGTAAGCAGACAGTTCTTCAGACTGTAATATCTGTCCTCTATCCTGCCCTCCGGCACCTCCACGTCACATGCCACCGCCATGGTGTTAATCATGTCATCCGTGATCCGGTGCTTTAAGGCGGATAAAATATTCAGTCTGTCCTCGCAGTTATCAGCGTCCAGAAACTCCAACACCATAGGATCCAATGTCATTTCTTCCGGTTCCTGCAATTCAAACCGGTGCTCCTGCGCGGCATCGGGATATTTTCCCTTATCAAGCACCGCACAGAAATCGGCAAGCGGTCTGGCATAGACCTTTCCTTCCCCGTAAAGAGCCTGATAGATTACCAGCTCCTCGCCCGTTTCCGAATGCTCTGCCACCGTCATCACCTGGTATAAATTGCCCTTAAAATGTTTGTAAACTTCATTTGCTTTGGGAATACGAACCATAATTTCTCCTCTCATTTCAGGCATTCTTCCATTATAGTCCCCGTCCCGCGATAATGCTAATCAGGAAATCGATCAGGAAATCGAAAAGGTAAACGAAATCTCTTCCTTTTGAAAAGCTTTCTCTTCCATCGCTTTCTGCAAAAGTTCCTGCATAAGCGCTTCTTTTTCCTCCTCCGCAAGCCCTGCCAGCCTGCGATGGTGAAGAAATACCGTGTATTCCCTTCTGCCGTCCTCGTAGGTGACACGGTTGCACATAACACCGCTGTCGGGGTAACCTGTTTTATTTAAATATTCTCTTACATCCTCTACATACTGCTGCTCCAGCACCGCATAGTGCTCTTCTTTCGCGCGCTCACTGCTCTCGCTTTTCACAATGCCCGCCGCTGACAGCCATACCGTCAGAATAAGTAAAACCGTAACTCCTGCAAATACTGTATTTTTCATAACTGTTCCTGCCTTTCTTCCTGAAAACCTCTGCTTTCCGCAGCGGTTTTCTGTAAGTTTCTCTCGCTCTTTCTCTCGCCTTCTGAAGCAAGGATAGCAGAAACAGTGTCCCATAAATGACACTTTTAATCTATTTCTATCTGGTATTTGTCGTAGAAGTAATCCACAATTCTCTGGTAGCCCCATTCCTGGGTGGCGGCGCCGTCTTCCAGAGCCACCGTCATGGGTACAAAGCCCCAGCGCAGCCCGGATATACCCATATTGGTATTCTGGCATACGGTGTGGTACACCGCATATTCGCCTCTTTCGTAACCCATCATAATCAGAAGTTCACTCTGGGTATTGTCCGTCAGTACATCATATCCCTCCGATTCAAAATACTTGCCGGCGTTCTCCGTAAACTGATCGTTTAAGTATGCCACAACCTCCTTATCGTCGGAGTCCACCTGCTCCACATATTCGGAAGCCTCGGCGCAGTAAATTTCCGCCTGATAAATAATATAGTCCGAAGCATCCACCCGGAAGGTAAAATCAAAGGTCGCGTTGTCGCTGAACCGGATACAGAAAAAAGCCATGTCCGTATCCTCGGAAGAGGCATCGCTGACGTTGTAATAATCCACATAAACAATATTATGCTCTAAATCATAGGCGCTGATATCGGGCAGCAGTTTACAGGAAATGGCAATGCCGATGGCTTCCTTTACACCGCCGAAAACCTCACCCGTGTTTAATTCTGTCTCACTTAAGGACATTGTTTTCTGCAGACCATTGGTATTTACCAGCGCAGCCATCATGCTCTGCACCTTTTCTCCGGCATTGCTTTCGACGGGTGCACGGAATGAAAAGCCTTCTCTTTCCACCGCGTGGGCTTCCCTCATATCCTTATTATCCGAAAAATTGCTGTAGGCAAAGGGGGCAAGATACGTGGACAACGCTAAAATGAGCATCAGAAGAATGCTGATACTGTAGTCAAGGATGCTGCCGTTTTTCTCATTTTTCTGTTTCATGCAGCACCTCCTTTCCCGGGAACGTCAGGGTGATGCAGGTACCTTCCCCCATTTTACTCTCAATCTTCCACTCCGCCTTATGAAGCGCCACAATACGGCTGCATAAGGTCAGCCCCAGACCGGCGCCGCCCTCCTTACGGGAGCGGGATTTGTCCACCATGTAAAAGGCCTCCGTAACCTTATGGAGCTCCTCTTCCGGCATACCGCAGCCATCGTCGCAGACAGCAAACCGGTACCCTTCCTCCTCCGTTCTTCCTGTTATGGTGATTTTTCCTTTAGGAGAAAGAGCCTTTCTGGCATTGTCCACCAGATTAACAAACAGGGATAGAAGTAAATCCTTTTCCCCGTAAACCGTGCCTTCTTCCACATCGGTATACAGGGTAATTTCTTTATCGGAAAGACTCTTCGCCGTAATCCGCTCCGCTTCCGCTATAAGCATCCGGGCAGAATGCGGCGTATATGAAATCTTTTCATTCTGGGTCACAATCAGGTCAAGCAGCTTAAAAGAAAGGCTTTCCAGACGCTTGCCCTGGGAATAAATGTAATTGGCTGCCTCCACTGTTTCCTCCTTGTCAAGATCCATGGTGCGCAGCATGTCCGCATATCCGACAATGGAGGTCAGCGGCGTTTTCAATTCATGTGCAAAGGAAGCTGTAAAATCCTCCTGCTTGCGGGCATTGTCCTTCAGTTCATCCATCTTCTGGATCAGGTTGTCCGCCATAATGTTAAAATCCTGAGCCAGAGTACCGATTTCATCCTCACTGTAAACCTCCGCACGGGTGCCGTAATCCCCCGCTGCGAAACGCTTTGTAGTGTCGGAAAGGCTCGCCACCGACCGGGTTAAAAAACGGGACACAATAAAAATAACCACGCCCGTCACTGCAACCAGACAAAGCATAATTACCCGGTACTGGCTGTAAAAGCTGTTCCGTTCCTCGTACAAATCGGTAATGTCCTTGGCGCTTTCCAGATAATAGTTTCTGCCGCCAATCACACTTTTACAGATAAAAATCAGATATTTTTTTCCGTCGTTTTCCAACACCTGATACACACAGTCCGCATCCGTCAGTTTTTCAATCAGACCGTTTTCCAGACGAAGCTCCTGATTTTCGTAAACCAGGTACCTGCCGTCACGGTAAAGCTTGTAGGAATATTCATTTTTGTCTAAGTTGTTCACCACCGATTCCGTCAGCGCCCTGACGATTTTTTCCGTCCGGTAATTTTCCGAAATGGAGTTCATGTTTACCTCAAAGGCAAACTGGAACATACGGTTTTCCCGGTTGCCCTCCTCTATTTCCTTGTTTAAGGAATTGCGGAAGGTCTGGGAAATCAGCCAGATACCGAACACACTGAAAACCATGGTGATAATAGCCGTAAAAGCAAAAAATATTTTCCAAAAAAATTTCATAAATGAAAATAGCTCCTCATTTTGCGGCGCAGGCTATGCCTCCAGGCGGTAGCCCACTTTGTAGACAGCTACGATTTTATTTTCCCAGTGCAGCTTTCTCTTCAGGCGCTGCACATGCAGATCCACCGTTCTGCTTTCTCCCATATCCTCCCCTTCCCAGACGCTTTCGTAAATCACGTCCCGGTACAGGGCAATGTTTTTGTTGCGGATAAACAAAAGAAGCAGTTCAAATTCCTTTAAGGTAAGAATAACCTGCTGCCCGTTCTGCATTACGGTACGGGACTCCGTATCCACCTCAATATCCAGAATTTTAATGATTTTTTCCGCCTTGTTGTACCGCCGGAGCACCGTTTCCACGCGTGCCAGCAGCTCTACAATCTCAAAGGGCTTGGAAATATAATCGTCTGCGCCTTTTTTTAATCCTTTTACCTTGTTTTCCACCGTACCCATCGCCGTAATAAAAATAACCGGTGTGTTCAGGGTCTGGGCATATTCCAGAAGCTCATAGCCGTTAATCCTGGGAAGCATGATGTCTAAAAGAAACAGATCAAACTTCTCCGCCGCCATCATGTCCGCGGCCTCCTGTCCGTCAAATGCACATTTACACTGATATCCCGCCTTTGTCAGATTCATGCGAATCAGATTGTTGATGGGCTCCTCATCCTCCACGATTAAAATTTTTATCATTTCGTCACCGCACCTTTCTGCCGCCTGCCGCCGTTTTCCCTATTCCGACTTACAAAACGGATAAAATCAGCATTTCCACACTGACCGTATCCTTCAGCCTGCCGGTTTTGACCGCTTCTTCCGCTTCCACGCATTTTACCACGGCAGCTTTTAATTCTCTTTCCTTAAACCGGGACGCCTGCGTCACATTCTTGCCCGCAATAAAAGGGGGCAGCCCGATTTTTTCTCCGATTCTTTTATTGTCAAAGCCTTTGCCCTTCAGCTGCTTTACCTGCAGAAGCAGATTCATCTGTCTGGCAATCAAAAATAAAATCCGCATGGGAGGTTCTTTTAATGCCAGCAAATCGTAATACAAAAGCAATGCTTTCTTCGTCTGTTTTTCCGAAATGGCTGTTACCATATCAAAAATGTGGTTGGTAATGTTTACCACGCAGATGCTGTCCACATCTTCTTTTTCAATCACTTCTTTATCCATGCAGTAGCAGCTCAGCTTCTCTAACTCCGTGCGGATGTTTTCCATATCGGTGCCGACTTTTTCCAGAAAATACTCTAGCGTATTCTCCGTAATTTTCTTGCCGTCCTGCTTTAACACCCCGGCCGCCCAGCGCTTTAAGGTCTGGTCGTCCTGCTGCTTCATTTCACAGATATAACCGGTCTGCTGCACCTGCTTAAAGAGCCTGCTTCTCTTGTCAACCTCGCTTTCGCAGAACACAAAATAGGTCTGGGAGCCGCTGTCCTTTAAGCCCGCAATGTACTCCGCCAGCTTTTCCCCACCGCTCTTAAAAAGCCCTGTGCCGTCCATGACGATAACCCGCCTGTCCGCAAAAAAAGGCATGGTCTCCGCCACATCAATGACTTCTCCCACATTGACATCCTTGCCCTCAAAGCAGTTCATGTTCATGGCATCCCCATCGCCCAGAAGCGCCTTTTTCAGCCTGTCCCTGTACTGCCTGCGAAGGTATGCTTCCTCTCCGTACAAAAGATATGCCTGCTTAAATTGTCCGCTTCGTAAGTCCTCGTTAATCCTCTGCACGTTTCCGCCGCCCTTCCTTTACCGGTTGTTGTTATCTTCAAATTCTCTGTTTGTTTCCTGCAATATAAAAAAATCTGCCATAACAAAACTGCCGTCACTGCAAATTTCATTATAACAGATTTCATGGGTAAGCTCTACTTTTTTCTGGAATTTATCTCCCGGAAAGTTCGCTTAAGCGCTTTCTTACCTTTATTGTTTTTTCACTCCTATCGGAATAAATCCTTTCAAAAACCGGACATGCCTTCTGCAAATAGAACATTTCCTTCTCGGTATCATTCTTCAGTCTGTAAAACCGTGCCAGATTGTATGCCGGTTCTGCCATGGTAAGATCGTCATTATCCATGCAGGTTTCATAGGATTCCTTTAAGCATTCATATGCTTTATCCGGCTTTTTCCACTCAATATACATATGTCCCATATTGTTCAGAATACGGCATCTTTCCATCACATATTCTTTGTGGACCGTCGTAAATTCCAGTGCGATTTTATGATTTGCCTCCGCTTCCTCAAACAGCCTCAGTTTCGCCTGCCCGAGAGCCAGCTCCTCACATTCCATGATATAATTGAGATGCTCCCGTCCGAAATAATATCCCGCATACTCAATCGCTGTTTTCAGATATCCAATCCCCTCTTCCACCTGATTTTTCTGGATAAGGAGAGTTCCTTTTTCAAAATTGTAATACCAGTTGTCCTGCACATTTTCTTCCCGCAGATATTTTTTCATCTGCTTCAGGCTGTGCTCCGCTTCCTCCATCCGCTTTGTTCCATGGCATAAAACCGTCTGGGAACCCCAGAGCTGAAACAATTCCCCGGAAAACAACTCCTCATTTTCACCGACCGCATCAATCCCCGCCCGATTCCATTTATAGGATTCCTCTATATCCATTTTCATAGCAGCGATAAGCCCGCGGTTCATACAATAGTATACCTTGTCCCGTGCGGTAACCGGCGTAATGCGGTTCAAAAGATTTTCGGCATCTTTGATTTGCCCTGCCGAAACCATATTTACCAATGTTAAATTATAAAGCTGTCCCATCAGCTCCCGGGATATGGTTGGCTTTTCGTCCTGCCGGCGTATTTCCTCTTTTAACAGGGCAATATCCGTAATCATATAATCTGTACAGACCAGATACGCATGAATACGTATATCATCCGGCAGACTTCCGGCATTTTCTACCATTTCCTTCAGTATCTTTGCCCGATCGGTTGAAATCGAAAAATGATTTTTTACCACATCGGATGCCAGAATTATGACAGGAAAATATTCTTTAAATCTGCCCATCGATGACTGCGGAAGGCTGAAAAACAAATCCGCTACCAGCTCCGCGCTTTTTATAAAGTCACTGTTCGGACACTCGCAGACAGCATTCCATTTATCTGATTCTGTTACATTTCCAAACCAGCTTCTCCATATTTTCCCGATATTCTTAAACAACGTTTTCAGAGTTTCCTCCGGCAATACTTTCCGGGAAATGCTCTCCGCAATGACCGGATGCATAAAAACACTTTCGTCCTTGCTCTCCAGCCACCCGCGATTGCACAGCCTATGCAAAAAATCCTGTTTATTTTCCTCCATGAAAATACCAAAATAAGCGTATAGGAAGGAAACCGGATATTTCCGGCTGGGAAGCGCCGCCATAATTTCTAAAAATGCCTTTTCCTTCATATGCAGCCCTGTCTTTGTATACAACTGCAGGTACATATCCTTCAGGCTCACATGTCGTTTTTTCTCTTTCCAGAGAATGGATTCTTCTTTCTTTTCAAGCTTTTTCAGCAATTCCTCCACAGACCAGTTCATAGCATAGGCAGCCTGTCCCAGCCATCGGATTGTCAACGTATGTCTGCAGATATTGTCGTCCAGCAGAATATTTAATTCCTGTAAATCCTCCGGTTTCATTAATCTTTTATAACTGTCACGGAAAATAAGCTCACAGGCATCCTTGGAAAGTTCCTTCACCGGATACGTTTCAAACCCATCTATGTCCGCCAGTCTTGATGTCATAAATATCGTAGCCGGCACTTTCTCCAATACCGCCAGATACTCATCCTCCTGCACGTTTTTCGTTACATCATCAATAAAAAGCAGAACCTTTTTCTGTGATGCCAATTGCTTCAGTTCCCCGATAACCTCCTTAAAGCTTTCCCAGAAAGTTTTTTCCTGTTTCCCGGAAAATGCCCTGAGCAGACTTTCCGCAAATTGGTTTTCATAGGGAATCACACCGATATAATCCACTTTTTTATTTTTTACACAATACCGGATAAACTGCTTGGCAAGCTCCGTTTTGCCGATGCCGCCCATCCCGCTTAAAAGGTAATGTCCGCCCTTAGCTAACATCTCCCGAAGGTCAAACTGCTCCCTCTCTTTTCCCCAGAAATTCTCTGCAGGCAACATTTCTCCATATATTTCCGTATCCTTTGCCGTAAGGAAAACAACATTTCTTTCTTCTTCCCGATGATAAATTCTCTGCCAGAGCTCCTTCATGGCATACTGCGGATTTTCCCTGACAATGTGCATCGTTTTGCTCTGCATGTATTCACCGGTCAACGCATGCAGTGTCAGAAATGTCAAAAAATATCCTGCGGTAAATTCTTTTCCTGCTTTTCCGTAGGACTCCATTTCTGCTATATCTTCGCAATTGCTTTCAAAAAATGCCCCTATGTCATAATTCCACACTTCGTCCTCTTCGGAAACAGCATCTAAAAAAACGGAAAGCTTGTCCGTAAATACTTCATAATTAAACTCGTGTTTCCGCAGATAGAACATAAACTGCTCCGTCTGCTGCAGCAGAAATTCCACATTCAGTAATGCCACAATCTCCTGCATATACTCTTCATAAGTCAACAGCTGGCTGCTTCTGTTGCAGATTTCCGAAGTATGTCTGTTGCGGGTACCCGTATACTTCCAGATGTTGGTACCGTACCTGCCCTCCGTAAGCTGCGGAAGCAGATTTTCCTTCCAGAACTTTGTAAGTGTCATGCCCTTTTTCCGGTCTCCGCTAATCACACTTCCGCCTTCCACAGGGTAATCTTTCATAACCAATAAGTTGTAAATGTTCTTCAAAGATAAAATATTATTGCGCATCTGTCTGCTCCATGTGCCGTTTTTCTCAATAATACGTTACTTTTTAATTTAAGGTACTTATATAAAATTCTCAACCTCAAAAGGTATTTTATGCAAATTTAGTCGATATTTATGCATTTTTGACTTTTTCGAAGATTTTCTCCTCGTCATATTCCGGGGCAAACTCTTCCGCTGCCTGACAGATAGGAGCAATCGTTGCCATATCTGCTTCCAGTTCGTCGGCAATCTGCTCTACACTTTTTCCTTTACGAAGCTTCCGGACTGTCAGGGAAATCATATTCTGTAACTGCCCATCCTTTTCTCCATCCTGATAATACTCCATCCTCGTCAATTCAATCTGTCTTTCAAAGGTAAAATCAAGTGCCATAATCCTTCTCACCTCATTCTTATACGTTCCAAAGAAATCCTTCAAAATATTTTCTCTCGTACATGTGTCAATGGCTTCATCAATCGCCTGCTCCAGTTCCATCCCGCTTTCCTTATTGGCATTCACCCTGTTTACAAAGAAGGTATAGCCATATAAAACTTCTGACTTCTCCAGAAGTTCCTTATTTTCCGGTGCATTTAAGTTATACACCGTACAGGAAAGCTCCAAATCCGGATTTTTCTTTTCTCCCATATATGCAGAAGAAAGATACATTCTCTCCACTGCCGGGCGCTTTTCCCGCCCGTTGTAAAATACTACAAACCGGGGCGTGGGTATCTTAATCTGCTTGTGTCCGTACAGGTTCTCATTCTTCTCTTTTATACGCCTGTCTATGGCATCCGTACAGTAAATCAGGCTGCGCATGGGCATGTTAGGATTGTAAGTTGACTGGTGTTCATAAAAATTCATATCCGTTCCGATGATAAAAGATGCATCATTTCGGACAGACAATGAAATTCCGCCATCCGTTGTAATAATTTCCACATCTTCCGGATTGTCAAAATGGCTGTTCCCCAGCACATTATAAACATTCAGTGCTTTTACTTTGTCCTGCATCATTAAAGAAAACACACTGCTTTTAAAGTTACGGTTACGGTTCATCTTACCTCTTTTCCGGCAGAATGATGTTTTCTTAGGGAAATTCCTTTTCTGCAAAATACTTCCCGATGAAAATACCTTCTGCCTGTATTGCGGCAGTAACCGTACTTCTGCATCCTTTTGCTGTCTGCACAAGGTTTCCGGCTTCCTGCTGATTGATAGTTGAGAATAAAGCAGGAATTTCCGACCTGTGCGGAACCATGGAATAAATTTTTCGATAATTAAGGTTCCCCACAAAAAGATTTGCATTTAGAATGTTATTTCGACAAAAGAAAATCTGCTTTGCAATCATGATAACACAGACTACAAAGCAGATGCAAGAGTTTATTCGTAATTTACCACCACAAAAATCCAACCTTTTTACTCTTAATCTTAAAGGTTATCTTCTTGGTTCCGCCGTAGTTGCCGACGCCTCTGATAATCACGGTGGCTGTTCCCTTCTTTACATTGTTGCTGTAGCTTACGATTTCGTAATCATCCGCAGCAAGAGGAACTTTCTTCATGGTCAGAATAATGTCCTCTTTTCCGGGTGTAATGGCTGAACCGGTGTAGGTCTGGTCCGTTACCTTTGCTGCTACTTTACCGATATCCGCCTGTACGATACGGTAGCTTCCAGTCAGTTCACCGGTAAATCCGCTTCCTTCTTTTGCCTTCACGGTTACAAAAATCTCCGTTCCGGCAGGAATGATATCGGTGTCCTTTACTTCACTGCCATCCGCATAAGCATACTTCACAATCTCATAATCCTTCTTTACCGCAAGCTTCTTACCGTTAGAATCCAACACATTAAATTTGGTCGTATAGTTCTTTGCCTTGTTCTGGAATACCTTGTCTGCTGCTTCCAGTGTGAGATTGGATAAATCCTGCGATACAATATCAAATGTAACTGTTCTGGTGCCCTTGAAATTGCCCTTTCCGGTTATTGTAACCGTAGGCGCCTTCAAATCACCCGCACTTGCTACTTTTTTATTGTTGGCATATTTTAAGGTGTAATCCTTTCCCTCTGTCAGAACCGTACCATTAAAGGTAATCACAGGCTTAAGGACAGCTCCGGTCTTGCTGAAGCCGACCTCTGTTTCCAGATCCACATGGAATACATCCTCCGTATCTGCCGCAATATCAAACGGGTCAATTTTAATCGTTCTCTTCAGCGTACCACTGTATCCGTTAATACCGGTAAAGATTAAAGTTGCTTTTCCCGCATTAACGTTATTTATAAATTGCAAAGTAAATCCTTCATTTTCATAAAGCGTTGTGTAACTATTATGTCCTGTGGGTACCTCAACATAGCATTCCGGTGTGTGCGGCTCTCCATTGTAAGTATACTTTCCGTTTCCCTTATACCAAACAGAGCCTTTGGAAATACTGTAACCCTTAATCTTAAATGGTACCCGTCTGGTACCTGTGTATCTGCCAATACCCTCAATCAGCAGGTAAGCCGTGCCCACCTGGTTATTGTTAAGATACGTTACCACATAATCTTTCTTGGCAATCAGCTTCTTTCCGGCAAAAGTGATAACCGGAACCGGTTTCTGAGCCTTGCCGTTATAAGCAGTAGTCAGATTATCCGCAATCATTAAAGGATTATCCTCACTGATATCCTGGGGCAGAATAGCAAAGGTAATGGTTGTCTTTCCCTCATAATTTCCTTTACCCGTTACCGTAATGGAAGGTTCCTTAACCGCATCTCTTCCCGCTGCGTTGGTATTATTTTTATAGGTTACAGTGTAATCTTTTTTCTCTGTCAGACGGGTCTTACCGTCGTATACACGAATAGCCGGTTTAATCGGCTTGCCGGTATATTCCATATCGGTCACTCCGGCTACCCACATGCCATCCGGAATACCGTCCTCCGGAATATCATCAGGGTCTACATCTCCCCAGATGTCCTCATCTTCCGAAATCGTATAATGAAAGGTTGCAACCTCACTGTCCTTATAGCCATCTTTTACCGCAAAGGCTTTAATTGTGATTTCCTCATTTACCACAATCGGAGCTGTATAAATCTGAGAATTGATGGTGGGTTCCGTACCATCAAGGGTGTAATAGATGGTGGCGTCCTTCTTTACATTGGATAAAGTAATTTTGGTTCCCCTTAATACAGCCATGTCTGTCCACAGATTAGCTTTGGGTAACGGTAATGCTTCTTTATCTTTCCATTTGACCACGAGTGTAATGTCCGAAGTAACCGGTGTATTAAAATCATATAATCGGTCATTCAGATACCACCCCATAAAATTCATTCCCTCTTTGACAGGAGGATCCAGTGGTTCAAATGCCTTTTCCCCATATCTTACCGGCCAAGAGTCAAAAAAGTTTCCAGTACCGCCGTTATAATCATACGTCACGGTAAATATAGGTATTGTATAACTATATCTTCAAAGAAGAACTTCATTATTTCTCGACACGGATCCGTTTCAGATGCATCAGCTGCCGCATAACAAGAATCTCCTATATGCTCTGTCCCCTTAGAATCTGTCATTTTAAACTTAAAAGAATATTTTCCGTTTTCATCTTTTTCATAATAAAACGACCATTGATTTCCTATATTATCATCCCATTCACCATTTAAGGATGGTTCCAAAAAATGTTTATTTGTATAATTAGGATAATATTTTTGATACACATATGTCGTATCGATGCTCTGTATAGATGTTGGATTTACACGATAGCTACCCGTAATATGTATGGTAAGCTTGTCATTGTCGTATTTTTGCAAAAATGGTTTCTGTCCTTCAAGCCGGCATTAATGAATCTGATATATCCTCTAATAAATATGTCACTTTCATATCTGTGAATTTATCTGCATCTTCTTGAGTTGCTTGACCCATGGAAATCATTGTTTCAACATAGGAATCCCACATGCATAATTCATTATCTTTTGTATATGCTTTCATAGGTGACACATTCGCCAAATGGTATTCTGTATAACTTCTAACATCCATTCCACATAATTCACCATTTATCAAAAAGACTACCGTTGATGTATTAAAATATACATCAGCGTCACCATCTGCAGTATGAGAAACAAACCACCATTCTCCTGCTAATCTGCTGTCAAACTCAGTTTCATTTGCCGTATTTTCATCTTGCACCTGCGTAGCTTCATCTTCCGCGTTATCCGTTTCAGGAATCTTCTGCTCCTCACCTGCAGGTGCCACATTTTGTTCTGCCTTTGTTTCTGCTGCAGAATTTACATTTTTTCTCCGCCGCACGCCACTACCGACACTGCCATGGCTACACCCAATAAAATTGCAATTCCTTTTTTTCTCATATGTTTTTCCTCCACTCATTTATATACAAATGCTCTTTGGCATTCATATCCGTTTACACTCTCACCAGTATCCCGGTCAGATTATCCAAGGCACCATAGCCATAGACCCTGTCCTTGATTGCTGTAAGGGTTTCTGATAAATCTCTCTTTTTTTCGCCCTTAATTAAAAGTTTATACAATACTTTTTCGGGACAATATTTATAAATTCCATCGCTGCATAAGAAAAACTGTGTCTGCTTTTCTATGCTTCCTCCGGAAATTCTCGGTGCAATGCCATCCTCAAATCCAATAGCCTGTGTAAGCGTTCCATATCGGGGATCGGCTGTCAGTTCCGCTTCTGTCTTATATCGATTGACAGCCATGCTTTCCCAGACGTCATCCACAGATATCTGTTGAATCTTTTTCTTTTTTATCTCAAATACACGGCTATCGCCTATTGTAAACAAAAGATAGGATGTATCACGGATAACCAGCATAGACAAAGTTGCACCGCCTGTGAGTTTCTGCTCTTGATACATGGCCAATATTTCAGCGTTAATATTTTGAATTAACTCTGAAATAATATTGGTAATTTCCTCGATTGAGCTATTCTTCAGAATAGTATAATTGCGTTTCCACCAGTCACCAATCATTTCAACCGCCTTACCGCTTGCCATCTCTCCTTTGCTATGTCCGCCCATTCCATCGGATACCACGTAGATGCCATAGTCTCCTTTTTCATCTGCAAACACATTATCCTGATTAACACTTCGCTGCTGTCCAATATCCGTAAAACAAGCGCTCGTCAATGACATTTAGCATTTCTCCTTTACGACCTCTAACTTTAACTCCGTCTCTCCTATTTTTATAATTCCGCCGTTTATAACTGCCGTTTTTCTCTGAATCTTTTGGTTTTCATAAAAGGTACCGTTTGCAGAACCCAAATCCTGTACATATAAAATTCCATTACTGTAGGAAAGTTCACAATGCCTGGAAGAAATGAATCTATCATAGGATATAATGACGTCTCCCGTGCTTCTTCCGATTACCACGCCACCATCTACCGCTACCTTATAAAATCTTTCCGGGTAAGCAATATCTCTTATCAGGACACTATTCCGTTCCTTCTGAATTGCGGAGCCATTTGACCATAGCTTCTGCGTGTGATTGGAATGGCTCTCCACAACAGCTTCCGGTTCTTCCTTTTTAGGTCTGGCGACGGGCTGTTGATACACCGGCTGAGGTGTAGTTTTTTTCTTCTTTTTCTTTTCCTTAACAAAATAAACAATCATAAAAACAACAGCAGCCAGAAGAAGAATTCCGAGCACAATGATGAGTATCAGACACCATGTCGGAATACCTGACGATACTGCGGTCTCTGTTGTTGTTTTATTTACAGCTTCTACGGTTTCTTCTGTTGTGCGTTTAATAACAGGCAATGTACTTAACATATTCCCTCATCCTCATTTTTCTTTTTTATTCAAAATCCTTCGCCCTCGCGAATAACGTATTTTCCGTTTCCTCATACTGGTCCATACATTCCTTGGTAGCTCTGTATAAAGCTTCCATTTTCTCCTGTATGTTTTCCATTTCATGTTGTACCGCTATCAATTCTTCCTTTATTTTTTCGCTGTCCTGCATATCTGCCGGAACTCTCCATTTCATGACAGCAACGGACCGCTGGCAGTTATCCAGTCTGCTGATCAGTAAAGGAAGCATATAATTGTCATTTCTTACTTCTTTGATGGATACACGAATATCAGCCATTTTATAACAGTCCTTCCCCGGCTTCCCTTGCCTCTAATTCTTTGTTGTATTTTCGTTCCAGTTCTTCCAGTTTTTCCAATGTCCTTCTCAAATGCAGCTCCATTTCTTCAATGCTTTTATTTATTTCCCGCATTTCCTCTCCCTGCCAGTGAGAATTCAAGTTCTGCTTATAAATTCTAAGCTTTCTTCTTATTTCATAAACAGACTCTTTATGTAATATAATTTCCTTCTTTTGTTCCAGAATAATTTCTGCACTTGTAATATTTTCCATACTCTTTTTTCCTATGGAAACAAAAGCCGGTGCCCATTGGGGCACTCAGCTTCTGTTTATTTAGTTTTATAAAGGATTGAATTCTGTCGTGTAGTCGTCCTGCACTACTACGGTAATGTAGGCATGGTACAAACCGTCCGCCGTACTGATTTTAATATTGGCAGCTCCGGGAGTAAGTCCGGTAATGGTGCCGTTTCCATTCGGCTGGCATATTCCCTGATTATCTACTACTTCGTATACAAACGTATCCGTTGACTGTCCCTGCGGAACTTCCTTGAAGCCAATCTTCAAAGTTTCATCCTTTGTCAGGAACATCATGCTGCTTTCCAGTTTGATGGTTGCAAAATCAATCGGCTGGAATTCAAATTTTTCTTCTTCATCAAACGGTTCCCCATTCTCGTCAACAACAGGTGCCTTTACTTCTTCCTCTTTGCCTCTTGTACATTCATCAACTTCTACAAAATCTTCAAAATGCCAATCCCATTCAAAGTTACTGTGAGTAGCATCCCAGACAACAGCTGATGCCTTTGCCTTATTCTTGAAGACCTTGGTAGCCAGACAACTATCTTCGTTAACAGCCCATCTGAGAGGAACATACAGATGAATATCTACACATGTGGGAAGTTTACCCAATAGATCCGCATCCACCTTTGCAATGGCAACAAGTCCTGACGTTACCTTAGCATTAACAATTTCCTCATGTAACACCTTAAGAGAAAGCTTTGCACACGGCTCAGCGGATAAGGTAACCTCTGCATGAAAATCCAGTGCTACATTCTGATTTTCAATTTTACTTTGAAGTCCTTTTCCATTCTGGTATCCGGCGCTTGCCACTACATGCGAAGAATAATCTAGGGTAGCCTCGCCTTCTGCTCCCAGATTAAGTACCAGGTTAAGTTCGGCTGATACGACACCGTAAAGAGATACTTTTACACTTCCGAGAGGAATAGTATTGCCCACATGTTCCTGTTTCATTTCCCCGTGAATATAAGTATCGTAATTAACATTCAGTTCAGCCTTTTTCAGCTTAAAAAGTGAATAATCTATGTCTGCAGATGCCTTTATGTTTTTAATTCCGACATCCACTTTCCAGTTTTTCTCCGGATCGGATACTGTAAAAGACGAACCGTTAGTGGTAACTTGTACTTTTGTGTCATATATAGAGTAATCACTCTGTAAATGGCTGTCTTTGATTAAACTCTCTATTCTTCCCTGCTGGCTTGCATTGTACAATGCCACATTTACAGGAAGTACCTGCGGCTCAACCGGTCTTGCGGAGGAAAAGTCTACATCCGAATCAAACGTTCCCCTAATACGAAGAGATTCATATACATCATCGATACCCGCCTGTGTATATCTCAGCAAATTCTCTTCAACCGACTCAACTTTAACAGCTTCTATGTCCCCGTTTTCCGTATTTGTATATACGAGTACCTGTCCGGCTTCAAATGTCTTATCTCCAACGATATAGGCGGATTCTCCGTCACCTCGTAAAAGAATATCCTGTTCCGAAACCTCAACTACCCCTTCCTGATATGACATTTCTTTAATTTCAGGGAACTCCAGGTTATTTTCGAAATCCGATGCATAGTTTAATACCTGAACTGCTTCCTCTTCCGTAATGCTCTCGCTCAGGTCCGCAATATCAACAGCTGCAATATTATTCAAATAAAAATCAGTTAAGGAATCCTCTTCGCTGATTTCATATCCTGCCTCATTAAGGTCATTCAGACCAATCGCTCTTACCGACGTATTAAGTGCATACTCCCAACTGACAGCATTTGCGGGATTGAATTTATCCGTTTCCGTTATAACTCCCCATTCGGCACATGCCTGTACTTCCTGATAGTAGTCCTGCTGTTCAGAAACATCAGAAAACAAAGGTGTCTCATCATCTGCCGTCATATATCCAAACTTCACACCCAGATCCTTAATCCAATCTGCCTTACTGTAGTTATTACTCTGTGTGCCTGTCTCTGCCCCCTCATTCGGCTCTGCCTGCGCAGGCTGCTGTTTATTTCCGCAGCCTGTCAGACAAAGTACGGACAGGAGACCTAAGCCCAGCAAAAAATTCTTTTTGTTGTTCTTTTTCATCTGCTCCTCCGTTCCCGCATAAGCAACCTGCTTATACGAAATCCTGTGCTCTCATATCCAGACCTGCTTCCATTGTCTTAAACTGCTCTGCTGCACTGTTCAGGAACTTGGAATATTTGTCTACTACTTCGTAATACTGCTGGAAAGTGCCTTCCATATTGGTAATCTTGGAACGAATGGTTACTGCAGAGTTACTTTCCCAGTCACCGGAAAGGCTGTTAATCTTGTTCTGGATATTATGCAAATCATCCATTAACGTGTTGTTTTTGGTTTTAATAGTATTTGCCCAGCTTTCAAAGGCTCCATAATTTATAACTTTCTTTTCTTCTGCTGCCATAATTGTTTTCCTCTCTTTCTCCGATTAATTCTGTAATCCTTTAATGGTGTTAATCATGTTTCCCTGCATGGTGTCGTACTTGTTTGCCGCTTCTCTTAAGAAATCTGCATACTCTCCCATCAGATCTCTCATCTTCTGGAAGTCATCACGGAAACCTTCTACCTGGTTTCTGAATGCGGTGGCATCCTCACCCTGCCAGTCACTGGTGGTCAGTGTATTGACATCATTGAGAAGCGCCTCATAATGGCTCATGTAATCTGCTGCCATTTCATCTACTTCACTTGCTTTGTTGGTAAGTGTCTGTGTGTTTACTGTAATACTGTTCATACTTTTTTCTCCTTTTCTTTTTTATATCAGCAGAAGCCGGCTGCCGTTTCCGATACCGGTTTCTGCAATTAACAAGTTTCCGTCCAGGATTTTTCCTGTTTCTGCATCACATAATGCTGTATTTTCATCCGGGATAAACGCAACATCCCACATTTTGGAAAACAATGCCGTCATCTGCGCGGTTATTTGGCTGACAAAAGCATCCGTGGAAATACGGACATCATAGGATTTTCTTATCTGCGGAAGATAAACTTTAACAACTATTTTGGACATTTATTCTTCCTCCTTGCAAAAATGAGTCAGTACAAGTTTCAGTTGTGCTGGAATACCCTGTCGTACGATATAACCGGCACTGCCGTCCACACCGTTTTTATAACCGGCATTTTTATACTGGTTATCCACCGGAAGAATATACTGTCCTGCCAGATTGTTGCCAATATAAATTCCGTTTCCTCTGCACTGTTCTTTTCTCCAGCCGGACACGTAAGATCTTCCTGCATCCTGCTCCGTATCGGCTACCACTGCCGCAATATGATAAGTTTCTTTCAGATGCAGAAGCATGTTGGCAAGCTTGCTCTTACCATCCTCTGATAATCCTTCCTTCAGCTTTTCGTGGGAAGTAATAACTACCATCAAAGGCGTGAATTCCTTTCTTTCTTCCCCCATCTCTTCCGCTTCTTTGCAAGTCTTGTGTCTTGATACGGTAATATCATAAATTTCATCCAGTGCCTTTTCAAAGTTCTCGCTTACTAACCGGTATTCTTTATGTTCATCCGCATAAAAAGCATTTTCCATATCGAATACCACGGTCTGTAAATGGCACTTTTCTGATGCAATTTCCGCAATGCCCTGCAAATAAGGCGCTATATGTGCGGCATCCTTTGCTACCACCTGTAAAATGCTGTTTTGCAGGAAATTATATTTTTCTTCATTCAGCTTGTCCAAACGCAGTCCTACCGGAAAGGAATTTACAGAATATTCCGGTTCTTCCAGTTTAGAAACATCAAACTTCTCCTTGCTGGTCGGTATCTTCTTTGCAAATTCACCGTCATAGGTATCGCGCAGGTTTCTGCAGAAGGTATACATATCCGGGACAACCGTTTCCGGATTTGCCGAAGGATACGCAATCTGGAATTCAAAAACATTTCCTTTTCTGAAAATTCCCCTTCCTTTTACCGCAATGGGGAATACCCCTCCGGTATTGCCTAATACATTGTAGTAATCCGACTTATCATTCAGCTGCATAACAAAGGTTTGTGTGAAGTTCTGTGAGAGTTTATAACGGATTGCACTGGTACTGTTTGCCGTTATGACAAAATAAATGCCGTACTTAGTACATTCTCTTGTGAGGGAATTCAGTTTTTCCTCATAATTTTCATAGCTTTCCACAAAATTAGCGTAGTTGTTAATGATAACAAGAATATTTGCCTTTTTCTCTTCCGCCGTATTGTTATAAGCCACAAAATCACCGGCCGCTTCGCTCAGAAGTTTCTTTCGTTCTTCCATTTCCTGTCCCAGATATAAGAACAGACCATTCAGTTTGTCTTCTTCGCCATTCAGAATTACTTCACCGGTCTGCGGTGCCTTTTCAAAACATTTAAGTGCTTCTGCTCCGAAATCACAAATATAAGTATGCAGTTCACTGCCATCATGCGCTCGGTATAAGGAGTAAAGCATGGTCGTAAGGAAAGTATTTTTTCCGCTTCCAGCATTACCGTATATGAGAACATTTCCTTTTTCCGTAAACGGCACAGTCAGAATATCCTGTCTCTGGTTATAAGGATCATCCAGTTCACCCACAACCGGATTCAGTACAAATCCGCTGTCTTTCCGATATTGATACTTTTGAATAAGCATGTTGCAATCAATAACTTCCGGCAGAGGAGGCAGCCACAGAGGACTGGCGCTCGCCTTTTCTTCTTTTGCTATCTGGCTGATATAACGTAATACCTCGACAATCTGCTTTGCATATTTTTTGCCTTTGGCATTGCCCTGATTGGGTTTTACCTTTTCTACCACTTTTCCCAGATGATTCAGCATTTCAATGCTTTCATTCTGGTGAAGGCCTTCATTTTCTCCTGTATACGGTGCACCGCACCATGCAGACTGACCCATTTCAAACAATTCGTTATAACCGACCTGCAAGTAAAAACGTCCTGTTTCCGTAATTTCTGCTGCATCCGGTCGTTTCAGCATATCGTTACTGTCTGCCCTGTCCTGTACCTTCAGGCAGACCTTAAACTTAGAATTCGCCCAAATCTGTTCGTTTACCACGCCGCTTGGCTTCTGTGTTGCCAGTATCAGATGCACACCGAGGCTTCGTCCGATACGTGCTGTACTGATTAACTGCTCCATAAACTCCGGCTGTTGTGATTTTAATTCCGCAAATTCGTCTGAAATAATGAGCAGATGCGGCATAGCTTCCGATACAATACCATCCCTGTAAAGTTTCTGGTATTTGTAAATATCCATGGTTCCTTCATTGACCTTGGCTCTTGCCACATTGAATACAGCCTGTCTTCTCCGCAACTCACTCTGAATGGAAACAAGGGAACGTACAATGGAAGCACCATCCAGGTTTGTAATAGTTCCTGCCAGATGCGGCAGACGGTATTCTTCATTATCAAAGGCTCCTGCCAATCCACCGCCCTTATAATCGATAAGAATGAATGCCACCTCATCCGGATGGTAATTAACAGCAAGGGAAAGAATTAATGTAATAATAAATTCTGACTTTCCGGAACCTGTCATACCTGCTACCAGTCCGTGCGGTCCATGTGCCTTTTCGTGTAAATCAAGATAGAAAGTACCTCCTGCCGTATCCACACCAACCGGTGTCTTCAGGGTCATAACGGGATTGTTTTCCTTCCACCTGCTTAAAACATTCAGATGCTCAAATTTATCGACTCCAAACATCTGTAAGAAAGTCAGCATATCCGGTAGTTCGTATCTGCCTCTGTTAAGGTCCAGCACATTTCCCGCAATTCTTAGGCCTACGGCATTTGCCTTTTCTCTCATAATCTGGTCAGCCACAAAGGAGATACCGTTGTTCAGCTTCCCCGCCTTATCTACCAGACGGCATTCCTGTTCAAAATACTGTACGATACAGTCACATTCGCCGGGTAAATCCTGCAGTCTTTCATAAAAAGTGATGATATGAAATCCGGTGTCCCCTACCTGTTTCATAATATCCGCAAGTGCACCGCATCTTTCTTCCAGAACTTTATTGGTGCATATCACCACGTACTGATACTTGTGTTGCTCTTTTTCTTCCAGCTGCTCCGCAAATATCTTGCTTAAAAGCACGGATAATTCCCGGGTATCCTCGGCGTTTGTCGCCAGATAACGGTTTTTCTGTTCATCGTCCCAGATATGCGGCAGATAGGGGATATAAGAAAACTCTTTTAAGTCTTTTTCATCCCCGATAAACATAATTTTCACTTCATCATATCCATAATAGGAAGCAAGCTGCAGCAGCACATTGTGAAGCATTCCGTAAGCTCTGCTTTTTTCTCCTACCACTCCGCAGATCCGATATTCCATAAAATTCAGACAGATAGGCACATTCTCCAGAACCCTTTCTTCCTGCTGTAGCCTTTCCAACTGATTTCGCATTTCATCATCTTCAATGCTGAACCGGTTTTCCGGAAAATCAATTTCGGCATTCAGTGGCTTCTGTCCGATACCCAGCCTTATTTTTAAGAAATCCGGATGCTCTGACGTAACATCCCACAACTGTCCGTCCCAGAACATTTCTTTACCGACTCTCTCCAGTACAAACGGGAACTTTTCTTTTAAGGATTCGCTTTGTAAATATATATTTTTATCAATTTCTCCCCGGATAATAGCCAGGTACTTTCCATATTTCTCTCTGCGTAGAAGCTCATTCTGGTGCTTCATTTTTTTATCTCTTTTTTTCATCAAAAAAGGAAAAAGTACCATACCGCAAAGCATGGATACCGACATCAGCATCGTCGGAAGGCTTTGTGTAATATTCCCATTATTCTGAATTGCCGTAGTCGTGGAAACAATACCGGAAGCAAAAGATGCTACACCCATCATCAAAGACGGCGCCAGTGTTAAAATAATCGGGGTCTGGTCTTCTTTTTCTTTTGCCGGCGGGGCTTCCACCTTCATAACAAAAGTTGAATCTTCTTTATAAAAATGGGGAATTCTGCAATAAAAATCCGTTTCTGCCGTTTCCGGCTCCCTTGCAAGATATTCCGGTTTTTCATAGGGTACCAGTTTTCTGGTGTGGATTCTTACAGAGTCATCCGGATTGTTTATGGACAGAAAATCATTGCCGACAATAATTTTACATCCAAGAATAAATACCTGGTCTCCGGCGCTCAGAGCCTTTCCACCCTCTACTTTTTTACAGTTTACATAGGTTCCGTTAGTACTGTTGTAATCTTGTAAAATCCAGTTTCCGTTCTGCCATTCCAATGACGCATGTTTTGCGGTTACATAATTATTCCTGATTTCTATTTCATTGGTTTCTTCGGAACCAATAGATAATTTGCAATCCGAATCGACGATATACTTCTGAAACCGGCATCTGTCTTCTGTAAACGGTTCGGTAAGAAGATAACCTTCTTTCACCTGTTCCGCTATTACCCTGACCGGATAAATATTTCCCTCCTGCAGGGTAACTTCTTTTACTTTTTCTCCCGTTTTTGCCTCGAAAAGCTGTAGATGCTTACCGGCTCTGATAATCCACTCATTTTCATAAGCTTCTATTCCCAAAAAAGATTCCGAAAAAGTTCCTGCGTCTTCATCACTGATAAAGTATTGACCTCTCACTTTTTCCGGCAAACGGACTGTATACAATTTATCCTGAAATAACAACGTTACCAGCATATATATCCCCTTATCCTCATAAGTATTTAATCTTTTCCTTTACCTCTTCATATCTGCCTCTGGCAATCGGCAAAATTCTTTTATTGCTGAGTTCAATTTCACCCGGCAGCAGGTTTTGGATACGATCCAGATTAACAATGTAGCTTCGATGACACTGGTAAAAATTATCCGGCAGCATGTGTATCATCTCTTCCATTGTCATGTTGACTTCCCGAAGTAATCCGGTGGTATAGATATACAATTTTCTGCCCTGACTTTCTATGTAATAAATCGAATGCACCGGTATACGGTAAGTGCATCCCTTAAATGTCAATGTCAGAACTTTTCCTTCTTCCTGCTTTAAGTCCTCCGCAATCCTCTCGATAGACTGCTGCACGGCTTCCTTCCGTATCGGCTTTGTCAGTAAAAACACCGGTCTTGCCATGAAGAAATCCTCTGTTCTTCGGTTTCCTTTTGTCAGGAACACTACCTTCAGTTCCGGAAACAGTCGTTGTATGTCGCCTGCCGCTTCTATTCCGTTTTCTTTTGCTACCTGCTCATCCATATACAGAATATCCAATTCACCTCGTATTTCATCACAGATATATGTGACAAAACCAAATATGGTGGAGAAACATCTTACGGTGCAATTTTTTATATTCTTTACATCTTCGTAGATGCTTTTCATACAATCTGCATCATCTGTACAAACTGCAACTCTCATTCCTCATACTCCAGTTATACCAGTTCTGTTTGTGTTAATGTGCCTCATGCACTGAATTGCTTTTTAACTGTCATGAACAGTTTTAATCCTGTTTTGTATAGTCATCCCAGCTAAACTGTGCACTGCAAATAGGAAAAAGCATAAGCTTTGTATCACCTAACATAATCACGTCATATGCCTTCATTTTCATGGGTGCCAAAACTACTTCCTCATTGAAATAGCAAAGTCCCGAGCTTTCTCCCGGCTTTATGTAAAACTCTCTCTTATAGGGTTCATACATGATATATGCCTGCTTTTCGCGGGACACCTTGGTGTCCATAACCACAACATCCATGGACTGTGAACGACCTATGGTGTTATTTCCTGATTTTAAAGGAAATCCCGTTCCGAAATCCTCTCCAGCAATACACATAAGGTATCCTACCGGTGGCTCTGTTGCATGACCTGTTGAGAAAAAGCCGATTGTTTTTCCGTCATCGGAAGGAGCCGTTTTAGGCGGTTCCGATACTTTGGAAAAAGCCGAACTCAGTACCGATGGCTGGGGAACCGGTTTGGGTTCCGGTTTTACTACAGGCACTGCTTCCCTTTCCGGTTCCTGCTTAATCTCCGGTTTTTCATTTACTTCCCTGTCTTCCTCTGCCGGTAAATTCTGCTGCATGGAATGTCTCTCCGAAATTTCCCGTGAGGACACCTTTCCGCTTACAATTTCTTCCACTTCCTTTTCCGAGTACATCGCTGTTTTGTTTTCCACTACCGGTGCCGGTTCCGGTACCTTTTTTTCTTTTTTATGGAAGAAGCCTTTTTTCTCCTTCTTTTCTTCCTTTTCCTCTTTTTCTGCTCCATGCGCCACTGCAAAATGATCCGGTTCTATAGGTGCCGCTCCTTCCGCACAATGGGGACAGGATGAATACTTGTCTCCGTCATAAAAATGTCCTTTGATACAAATTACTCTGTTCATATTCCCTCTCCAATCCTCTGTAAAATAATCCAGGTTGCATTGTCTTGATTTCTAACATTTTTACTGTTTACAGTCTTCTCCAACCGCATACATAACTTTTCTGTTGTCTCCGGAAGCTGTAAAATGTTCTTTATTTCCTGTTGGGAAACGCTTCTGTATAAACCATCTGTACAAAGAAGAATTTTATCTCCTTTTTCCACCAGAAACGGGCTGTAATTGCCGTCGAACAGTTCTGCCATCCCCATTCCCAGATAGCTGATTAGCTGTTCGCCTTTTAATACTTCTGACTTATATTTTTCTTCACTAATCTGTTTTTCCTCACGCAAAGCATTCAGCTTCATGGCGTAATTGTGCTCTCTGGTTACGCAGTACATCTCCTGTTTTCTGTAATAAAACAATTTGCTGTCACCTACCGAAAACCAGTACAGATAATTGTCAAACAAAAGTACAGACACAATAGTGGTGCCGGCTCCCATCCGGGAGCCGTCCGGATTCTTAAGTCCGTAAATTTCATCATCCAGCTTTTCTAATTCCATCCGGAAGAACTCATGCATATCAGCCTCAGAGCTTACATTTTCCATATCATGAAGTAAAATCTCCGCGGCATGTCTGCTGGCAACACTTCCGCCATTCAGGCCTCCCATTCCGTCACATACAATGGCTATCGTCCTGTCCGGAAGCTGCCTGCTTACATAAAAATCCTGCTGCTGTTCTCTTTTTCCAAGCATGGATGCTGCCGATATGGAAATACCGTTGCGGATTTTCATTGTATACATAAATCACCTCATTCAATCCATACAGCTACCGCAGTAAAGTTATCCATGTTGTTTCCCTGTCCGTTTTTCTTTACAATCTCATTCATGGAATCCAGCCATTCCTGTACTGTTTTTGCTTTTTTCAGACATTTTTCCATCATTTTATCTTCAATATACTCCCAATAGCCGTCTGTACACATCAGAAATGCCTGTCTGGGTTCCGTCTTTACCGGTTCTTCAATCACATACTGCGGTCTCGTCCATTCAATTCCCATGACTTTAAGCAGCCGGTTTCTGTCCACATGATGCCGAATATCTTTTTCCTTGATTTCTCCCATGGTTACCATCATCTGCGGCACACTGTGGTCTTTCGTACGGGATACTATTTTATGTTTTTTGAAATGATAAGTCCGTGTATCTCCCACATGCCCCCAGCGAATAAGTTCCTTATCCAACGTGATAATGTTCATGGTGGTTTTCATAGCATCTTCTGCATGTTCTTCCTTTTGTTTTTCCAGAAGTTTATCCTGTGCCAGATCAAACATGCCGTAAATATCCTCTGTCGTAGGACTCTCCTCAAAAAACTGTGCTGCGGTTTCACATACCAGACGGGAAGCCACTTCTCCTTTTCCATGGCCTCCCAGACCGTCTGCCAGCAGAAAACAGTAGCCCTTTTCACTTTCTTTTATCAGGAAAAAATCTTCATTATAGTCCCGGTCACCCGGAAATGTATTACCTGCATATGTAATCTTCATTGCCTCTGTTTCCTTCCGTTTTTCTTTCTGTCCCTACTGTTTTAATTTGTATCTGTACATGGTTCTTGCCTGTACTTCTCTGGAGTCTGATTTTTCTATCTTCTCGTCACGCCAACCTGACCAGTCGCCCCACTGATAGAAGTAATAAGTATATACGTCCTTCTTATCGCGGTATTTGTAAATGGTCTGTGTCTTAACTTTCTTGGTAGAAGTTTCCGTAATAGGGGTATCACTCCATGCGGTATAGTCTGTCCAGCGCTCATATGTATACCAGTTGTAAGCGATTTTGTCCTGATAACGGTACATAGTTCTGTTGGCTACTTCGGTATTGGAGTCTCCATTCTTGGTGCCGTCTGTCCAGTTAGACCATCTGCTCCACTGCCAGAAATAATGTGTATAGGGGATAACATAGCTTCTGTATTCTGTGTAAGTCTGTGTTGTATAATTATCTTCAGTTCGAGTTCCTGCTAAGAACCATTGGCCCTCATACTCATCATATTTAATTTTAGTATCGTAGGCTGTATAACTCCTACCATTTTTTTTCAACTCATAAGTAAGGGTTTGTGTCGCTTTAGATACTGTTCCTCCTTTCAATAATGCGCGTGCGTAATCTTCCCTATATGAGTAACCATATTGATTTCCGAGTCTAACTTCATACTTATAATAATCATAATATGTAGTAGTTCCTGTTTTTACCTGCCTCTGATTCTGCCGTGATTCCACAACAACTCTCTGGCTGTCACCATCACTACCTGTTAGTACATTTTCTGTCCAGTCAGAATAATTACATGCAGCTCCTTCCGTTTTATATGCCCACGTCCATCCACTTTTCTGGCTGGTATTGGCTGTCGTCCAGTTTTTTGTTCGATACTGATACTGATTTTTAGACTCCACATTTCGGACGTCTGATTTAGTCTGAGCAGTTTCTGACCACTCACTCCAGTTTCCGTATTTGTCACGGTATTTGGTTTCTGTCTTAATCTGTTTCCAGCCATCCATGGATGCCTGTTCGGAGTTTGTTGTCTGATAATCGGAAGACGCATACTGTGTCTTATTCTCTATTTCTCTGGCAGATTTTTCATCCGGCTTCTGTGTACTCCAATCGCTCCAATCACCGAATTCTCCTTTGGTAATAACAGTATCGTAGTAAGTCCAACCGGGTAAACTTGACTCCGAAGAGGTAGTTGTGGATTTATCCCGGAAGCTGTACTGTGTTTTTGTTTCAATTTCATACTGATCCTTATTTACATCGGCAGGTAATTCCACCATCCAGTCAGACCACTGTGCCATTACCTTATTGATTTCATCATCACCAAGACTTACGACAAGAGAAACCTTTTCCCCGTTTTTCACCTTTGTGTAAGGTTCTATGCTCTGGCTGATAACCTTGCCCTGTGCTACCTTGCTGCTCTTTTCATAGGAAACCTTTACGGTAAGTCCAAGGGCTTCCAGCTGGGCAACTGCTTCCACCTCATCCTTATACTGTACATCCGGCATATACACTTCGATTTCTTCTTCAACGGTAATAACCTCAATGGTATCACCTTGATGTGCTTCAGAACCGCCCTTCGGTGTCTGTTCCAAAATACATCCTGCTTTCATCTGTCCCTTTTTGCTTCCCGTTTTTACAATATACAGACCGCATTTTTTTGCGGCAGCCTGTGCTTCTTTCAAGGTCATTCCCGTAAAGTCCGGTACCTCTACTGTCTGACTTTTATCAATATAAGAATCGTATCCCTTGGAAACCGTCAGTACAACCTTGGCTCCTCTGTAAGTTTCTTCCCCGGCAGCAATGCTCTGTTCCAGAACGGCTCCGGGGTCTAAATCACCGTAATCCTCTACAATATCTACTGACAGTCCCAATGCTGTCAGAATTTTAATGGCTTCATCCTTGTTGTAGCCGTACACATCCACCATGAAAATATGTTCCAGACCACCGCTGACTACGACCTCCACAACACCGTTTACATCCACAATTTTTCCCCTGTTAATGCTCTGGGTCAGTACCATGTCCTGCGGAATATATTCAGAATATTGTTTGTCCACTATCTGGAAATACAACTCAGCATCCTTTAAGGTTGTCTGTGCATAATCCACTTCTTCGTTTACGACATTGGGTACTCTCGTTTTGCCGTCCGGTATCAAAAACTCCGGTATTTCAATACGTGAAAAACTGATAACACCGGTAATAAGCAATACCGCAAAAGTTGCCACGGCAACGGATGCACCTGAAACCGTTAATTTTGCCCATAACGGCCACTTTCCCACATCTGCTTTCTTCAGATGTACTATCTTTAATTTGACATTCTCATCGTGATACAGTTCTTTTTCAAATGCCTCAATATCGTGCGTTCGGTCTTCAATTTTAATATTAAGTGCGTTCATGATGGCATTTTCGGTATTCTTCGGAATATCAATGCCCAGTTTGGACGGCTTTTTTAACTCTTCCTTTTCAATACGCTCCATGGCATCTTCCGGTGTAATTCCGGTAATCATCTTATAGAGTGTGGCGGAGAGAGAATATACATCCGTCCAGGGTCCCTGATCCCCGCGGCTTCTATACTGCTCCACAGGTGCATATCCCTGCTTGATAATGACAGAAAGGCTCTTGCTGTGGGATGTTGTTGCAAATCGTGATGCACCAAAATCCAAAAGCTTTACCCTGCCGTCATTGGTAAGAAAAATGTTATCCGGTGCAATATCTCTGTGGATAATGCCCAATGCATGCACTTCCTTTAAGGCTGTAATGATTGGATGCAGAATTTTTTTTGCCTCTTCCACCGGAATTTTTTCGGTTTCCTCCAGATAGGTTTTTAAGGTCTTTCCTTCCAGATATTCCATAACAATATATGCTGTATTGTTTTCCTGAAAGCTGTTATATATCTGCACAACGCCGTTTGCGGATTGTAATTTTGCAAGAGTTTTGGCTTCATCCAAAAACTTGGTCAGTCCGCTGTTGAACTGTTCTGTCCGTTCTCCCGCATAGGTCGTTACTTCTGTCTGCCCCGGAATTCTGGTGGAAAACTCGCTGGGCAGGTATTCTTTAATGGCTACTTTTCGTTCCAGAACATTGTCATAGCCGATATAGGTTACACCAAAACCACCAAATCCCAGCACCTGTCCTACCGTATATCTTCCGGCAAGCAAGGTTCCCGGTACCATATGATAAGCTTCCTTGGGAGGTGTCCCTACCTCATATCCACAATAAGGACATACCTGATATTCATCTTTGTACTCTCTCATACAACCTAAACATCTATGCATTTTCGTTCTCCTTTGTTATTAATTCTCCGTAAGGCTCTCATACCATTTATCCAGAGAGTATTGTCCTTCTCCTGCAAAAATAAGGTTTTCAAATCCAGTGGACAATTCCTCAAACTCGGTATTGACCCCTACATAGGCACCGTACACACTTTTATTGAGAGGCAGATAGGTTCCGTTTTGTACATAGCAGATATCCTGAGCCGTGTCTGTCAGCAAATACACCATAACCTGAATCGCCGCCGCTTTTTCCGCATCGGACGCATTTTGGTCTATGCTGTAGCAATCCTTAAAACTTCCTACTACATCTTTTCCGGTCAGCAGTTCCATTTCGTAAATACCCGCCATGTTTTTTTGAACATCATTATAGAATGCGCTGTCTGATAAAATGCAAGGATACTTGCTATCTAAAAACTGCTTTTCCGCTTCTCCAAAGCTCCATCCGTCTTTTTTGACGTTGTCATTTAACCATGCATTCAAAGCTTCGGATTCCTTCCAGTTCTGCAAAGAAGTAATTGCTTCCGCACCACCGTATAAATTGTAGGCTGTCAGCACATTATCCGCTGTAAGCACGGCTGTTCCCTGTTGCAAAAGAGTCGGAACTTCTTCATTCTCATGAAGAACCGTGTTGTAATAGAGAACAGGAACATTAAATGCCATCGGCAGCTGTTTTTTACTTGGGAAATATGCCTTATACTGCTCATAAAAGTAATACTGACTTTTATCTACAAATGTAAAAACATCGGATACATCTCCCAGTTTGCCAAACTCACTGCTGTCAACATGTGAGCTTTCAAATAATGTAGGAAGATTGCCGTTTTCCATTGCCTCTTGTAAGCGTGTATCGTATTCCTCTCGTTCCATACATACCACATCCACATTTATCTGCGGATAATCTGTCACGAATTGCTCGATAGCTGCAACAAAAACACTTTGTTCTTCCGATGCATCCGTAGTATCAGCCGGAACCCAGACGGTTATCTGTGCTTCATCCAGAATAGCTGCCGCTGCTTTTTTCTGATTTAAAACCCTAAGGCAGATAAATGCTCCAATCAAAACCACTACGCTTAATGCCGCTATGGAAATAAATCTTCTTTTTTTCCGGAAGGATAATTCTTTTCGGACATCTTTTACATTTACATTGGAATTCAGGGCATCTAAAAATTCTGCCGTGGTCTGAAAACGCAGTTCCGGAAGCAGCGCCATTGCACGCAGAATTATATTGTTCAGATTATGTGTAATTTCCGGGCAAAACTTTTCCGGATCTGTAAGCTGGTCTTCTTCTACTCTGTTAACGGATTCTTCCGGCACATTACCGGTAATGGCTCGATACAGGGTAGCTCCCACCGCATAAATATCCGTCCACGGTCCCTGTTTGCTTTTGGTCTGATACTGCTCCGGCGGAGCAAAGCCGGGTTTTAAAATGACGGACCGCGTTCTTTCATCTTCTGTTGAAGAAAATCTTGCCGCACCAAAGTCAATCAGCTTAATGGCACCGTCATTACAGATAAAAATATTGTCCGGGCTGATGTCCCTATGCAGGATGCCGCTCTTATGTACCTCTTTCAGTGCTTCCAGAACAGCCTGCGTAACTTCCACCGCTTTTTCAACGGGTACTCTGCCGCCCTGCTGCTTGATGTATTCCTTGTAATTCACACCATCCAGAAATTCCATGATGATGTATGCCGTATTATTTTCTTCAAAAAAGTCATACACGTTAATGATATTGGGATGTGTATTGAATTTCGCCATATTTCTGGCTTCTTCCAAAAAACGCACCATACCGTTGGCACATTCCTTAGCCCTGCTGCCGGAATAGATGATCACCTTTTTTTCTCCCGGCACACGGTTGACCAGTCCCGCCGGATAATATTCCTTAATAGCTACTACTTTAGCAAGCACAGTATCCCATGCCTTGTAAGTAATGCCGAATCCGCCGCTGCCGATGGAAACACCTATGATGTACCTGTCTGCAATCACTGTTCCGGGATGTAAAAAATACAATTCCTTAGGCGGCTCATCCTGTGTATGTCCGCAATATGGACACATATCATAAGCGTCTTCATATTCTTTCATGCATGAATAACATCGTTTCATAGTTGAATTTCTCCCTACCCTCTTATTTCCGTAATTCTCTTTTTTACTTCTTTTGTTTTTTCATTGTTGTCCGTATAGAACTTCACAAATACCGGACAGGCTTTATCCAGATACAGAAGCTCCTGCTTGACATTGTTTTCCAGGCGGTAGTACCGTGCAAGGTTGTACGCCGGTTCCGCCATTGCAATGTCGTTGCCGTCCTTTGCCAGCTCAAATGCTTCCTGCAGACAGGTATAAGCCCGGTTTCTTTTTCCCCAGTCTAAGTACATAACACCCAGATTATTCAGAATCCTGCCCCGTTCTCTGTCGTATCCGGCATAATTATCCATATACTTCAACGCAAGCAGATGATTTTCTTCTGCCCTGTCAAACTGTTTTAGTTTGGTTTGTGCAATGGCTATTTCTTCACTCTCAAGAGCATAATTAATATGGTTCTTTCCGAAGTAATACCCCGCATATTCTCTTGCCATTTCCAGACAATTTAAGGCTTCCTGTATCCTGCTGACGGAAAGAAGGTAAACGCCCTTTTGAAAATTAAAGAACCAGGTATCCTGCACATTATCCTTCCTCATATAATGCGTCATATGCTCCATGCATTTTTCCGTTTCCGTCTGATTTTTCAAACCGCTGTACAGGGTTACCTGATTTCCCCATAACTGGAATAATTCACGACCGTATCTGTCTTTGTTCTTCTCCGCTATTTCAATCGCTTTTTTGTTCCATTTCACAGCTTCTTGTATCTGCATATTCAGACACGAAAAAGTCCCCAGCTGAACATAGCGTTCCACGCTCTCCGCCCCGGTCTTAGTTTCCGTCAGATACTTTTCCGCAGTCTGAAACCGTCCCTGCATCATCAGGGATAATGCTGTTAAATTTAACAGCTGCTCATAAACTTCCGCATCAATTGTCCGATGGCCTTTCTGCTTTCTCATTTCTTCCGCTAAAACACTATCTTCCGCAGACATGCATTCCGAGCAGACCAGATAGCCCCTGATCCGCATATTGTCTGCCAGATTTTCTGCACTGCATACAGCATCTTTCAGTTTATGAACATGATCCGGCGAAATAGCATAATTTTGTTTTATAACCTCTTCTGCCAATATGATTAACGGAATCCAGTTTCCGTTGTAAGCAAATGCCACTCTGTTAAATAAATCCGTAAGCAGTTCTGCACTGCTGATAAAATCCGGATCATAGGAATATATAAAATTCTGCCAGTTGGAATAGTCGAAAATTTTGCCGCACATCTGCGTCCATTTCTTCTCTATTTCCTTAAAAACACTCTGCAACTCATTATAGGTAATGGGTGAATCCAGTATGCTCTCTGCAATAACCGGATGCATGGCTACACCGATTTCGTTTGCATCCAGCCACCCCTGCCTGCATAAATTGCGGATAAACGAATAAGCCTCCTTATCCATAAAGTAATCCATATAATTACATAGGAAAGATACTCGGTATCTTCGATAGGGTAAAGATGCCATAATTCTTAAAAAACTTCTCTGTTTAATTGTCAGTTGAAACTTGGAATATAGCTGCTTATAGATATTCTGCAGCCCCAGTCTGTTATCTTTACCCGGTAATTTATCTACCTGATATTCTATTTTTCCCAGTAATTCCGACATGGATAAATTCATGGTACGCGCAACATTTCCCAGCCATCTCACAGTCATGGTATGCCGGCACAGCGGATTGTCCAGCATTGTGTGCAGCTTTGAAATATCCTCATCCGAAAGCATCCTTGTATAGTTATCTCTAAATACCAGTTCACAGGACTGTTTATCCAGTTCTCTTAACGGATAGGTTTGAAAGCCTTCTATTTGAGAAAGCCTGGATGTGGCAAATACTACTGCGGGTACGTCCTTCAATGTCTGCAGATACACATCTTCTTCCGCATCTTTATTTATGTTATCTATTAAAATCAGCAGCTTGCGATTTTCTGCATATTTTTTCAATTCACCGATTGCCTCGATAAAGCTGTCCTGAAATATATCCTGTTGCTGTTTCTTCGCCATTGCCCTGAGCAGGCTCTCTGCAAAATTGTTTTCATATTGAATGGCACAGATAAAATCTACCTTCTGGTTTCTGACAGCATACTGCAAAAGCTGTCTGAGCAATTCTGTCTTTCCGATACCTCCGATTCCGCTTATCAGAAAGTGTCCTTCTTTATTGAGCATTTCCCGTAAATCGAAATACTCCTTTTCTCTTCCCCAGAAATGGTCTGTCTGCAAAGCCTCACTGCAAATTTCACATTTCTTTGAGGATAAATACTTAATGGTGGCACAGGACTGTTTCTCATGAAGCTTTTCCCACAATGCTTCTATGCTGTATTCCGTATTTTTGCGCAGTGCATGCATGGGTGCTTCGCCCATAGCCTCTCCCGCCATGGCATGTATCGCCAGAAATGTCAGAAACCAGGCTGCTGTAAATTCTTTCTCCCTGTTTTCTCCCAGTCTGGCTTTTTCTGTCTGTTTATAATTTTCACTGAAGAACTCCTCAATTTCCCGGTTCCATGCGTTATCATTTTCTGCGAATTCCTGCAGTAATGCCTCCAGCTTTGTGATAAAAACCTTATACGAAAACTGATGGTTTACTAAAAAGATGCGGAACTGTTCTATTTGCCTGAGAAGCACATCCTCCGTAATCCCGGCGGTAATTTCTGTCATATACTCTTCGTATACATTTAATTGCCTGCTGCGGTTGCAGATTTCCGATGTATGTCTGTTTCTGCTCCCCGTTTCCTTCCATATTAGTCTGCCGTATTTTCCCCCGGTAAATTCAGTCAGCAAATTTTCCTTCCAAAATCTGATTAATGTGATGCCTTTCTTTTGTTCATTACCGATAATGCCTGTTGAATAAATCGGATAATCCCTCATGGTCAGGAAACTATACAAATTTTTGAGTGATAAAATATTCGTTCGCATATCTTTCTCTCCGTATTTGCAACTTCACACATTAATATGTAATAAATTATATAATTTTGTTATTAAAACTCAATATTTTCAGATTAAGTCATGATTTTTATACACGAATTTATGTTTTTTGTGCATCGGTGTAAGTTTTTAATCTTACAATTGTATATAAAAACTGCTGCATAATTTTACAATTATGCAGCAGAAATATAAATAAAATATTCATATTTTATTTTCTCTGATTTCCAAATATTTTTATTTTTAACAAAAAATATATTTTTGTGCCGTTCACCATATGGATATTTTTTCCACCAATAGTTTACATTTGATATTGTATCATATTTATAATCACTAAGGAGAAAAATTTATGGTCAATTTTGGTTTAATTTTGAAATCATTGCGTATCCGTGACGATATGTCACAGGCTCAGCTCGCCCAAAAGCTTGGTCTCACCAAGTCCGTGATTAGCGCATATGAAACCGGCACACGACAGCCATCGTATGATGTGCTCGTACATATTGCCGGTATTTTTGATGTGAGCACAGATTATCTTTTAGAAGTGGAACGCAAACGGGAAATTGATTTCTCCGGTCTGACACCGGAAGAAACAGATGCCCTTATCAATCTGATCAAGGCCATGAGAAAAAGGTGATACAATATTTCGATTATTTAGGAAGTAATTCTATACAAAATTTGCCGCATAAATTAGTATTATTTTCCATATATTCCATTTAGAACTGGTTCGTAGAGCCACGAGCAGGGTAAACAAAAGAAAGCTCAATGAGAAGATACTATCTGATGCTCCTACTCAAAAGGTAGGAGCATTTTATTATATGGAGGTACATATGGTTTTTAAACACTTATTTATCTTTCTCCTATATCTTAAATGCTTTTCATAAAATTATATCGTTGATAAACAGGACTTTTCTTTTCGTACAAAAAAGCTCAAATCCTACTTTCATAAGATTTGAGCTTTTATTCACAATTCTGTTTTGGTCCCTACTCTTCAATATGGTCAAGGCCCTGGCTTAAAATAGTCACGATGTGCGCATCCGCAAGGGAATAGAAAATGGTCTTGCCGTCCCTTCTGTTTTTCACCAGGTCCATCTGCTTTAAGACACGAAGCTGGTGGGAAATTGCCGACTGGGACATACCTAAAAGCTGGGCAATATCAAGCACGCACATTTCCGAAAATTTCAGTGCATAGAGGATTTTTAATCTGGTGGCATCTCCGAAAATACGGAAGAAATCCGCTAAGTCGTTCATTTCTTCTTCGGGTGGCATTGTTTCGGTAATTTCCTTCTCTGCGCTCTCGGAAAGCTGCAGAAACCCATTTTGTATCTGTTCCATATTTGCCCTTTCTTTTATCCGTTCCCGCTGCCGTTTTTCTCCGTAACGGCATTTCCATGCCTGTTGCCGGTTTTCTCCGTAACAGCATTTCTATGCCAGCTGCCGGTTTCGTCGGGAAACGTCTTACTCCCGTTATTCCTTGATAATGCTTACATACTTCACCGGTGTACGGTAGGTGTAATTGGATATCTTGATGCCGGTCTTGGGGCTGGATGCATGAATAACCTTGCCGCCGCCGATATACATTGCCACATGATTGATGGATCCTGAACTTCCGCCGTAGAAAATCAGGTCGCCGGGCTGTAAATCGGCTGCCGTAATCTTCTTTCCTTCGTTCGCCTGTGCTCTGGAAGAGTGGGACAGGCTGATGCCAAAGTGCTTGTATACCGACATGGTGAAACCGGAGCAGTCCGTTCCTTTGGTAAGGCTGCTGCCGCCGTACACATACTTATTTCCCAAAAACTGTTTTGCATACTCTACGATATCTACACGTAAATCGGATACGCCCTGACCATACAGAAGTTCACTCATGGTTACGGCTGTATCCAGCTTTTCTTCTACTGTCACGTAATCGGAGGAAACGTAAGCATCCTCGCCGTCAATGGATACTTTTACCCAGCCGTCTAACTGCTCAACGACTTCCAGTTCCTCGCCCTTGGGTATGGATGTCAGAACCGTAGCATCCATACTTGCCTGCTCTCTTACTTTAAGAGCATCCGCATTAACCACTGCTACTGTCTTTACTAATTCCATGGCTCTCATTCCGGCATCGGCGCCGGTATACAGATAATCGGTGCTTACATAGCCGTCAACATCTCCGGATTTAATATGTGCCCAGGTACCGTCCTCGTTCATCTCCACCACTTCGCAGGCAGATCCTTTCGGCATCTTTCCCACTAATTTGCCGTCTGTGGCAGGAATGGCTCTGACATTTAAGTTACCGGTTTCCACATCGGCAATGCCTAAATGGTTATAGCCCCAGTACATGCCTTCCGTAGTTGCCTCCGCTGCCTTTAAGCAGGAATCTTCGTCCAGCTTCAGATCAAAAATTCCACCCGCTGTGGGCATAATATCATTTATGGCTACCGTTCCCGCTGCCCTACTTTCCATCGGGTTGGAAAGAGAAGCTACTGCTAAAAATCCTACGGTGCCGATTATAGCTAATTTGTTTATTTTTCTATTGTAGTTCATCTATTTTAACCTGTAAGTCCCTTCGTAAACCGGGTATAACCTCTTTGTTATTACATCCCGGTTGCTATATCTGTGTTAATTGTTACATCTTTGTTACGGATTTATTATAGCAATCCCTTTTTCTCGCGTCAACCGTCTATGCACAAAGAAACTTATTAAATTTTTCCAATTTCATTTTCCAGCAAAAGGTTACCAGTCCATTTTCCTTTTCTTTTGGGTATTTCTATCCATTTTTTCTTTCTGTACCCATTCTTAAACTTTCCTTTGGGTATGAAAGAGACTTTTTCTTTCCTGTACCCATTTTCAGATTTTCCCTTGGGTATGAAAGACACTTTTTCTCTCCTGTACCCATTTTCCAGCTTTCCTTTGGCTACTGGAAACTATTTTTCCTTCGCGTATTTCCTGCCGGCGGCAATGTCTTTCTGCATCTGTTCTTTCAGTGCCTCAATGCCGGCAAATTTCTGCTCGGGGCGGCGGAATTCGTAAAGATATACGGAAATATCCTCTCCGTAGATATCCTCGTGAAAGTCATACACATAAGTTTCCACACACATCACAGGCTTGTCCTGCTCAATGGTGGGCTTGTAGCCGATATTGGTGGTGGAACTGTAGTAGCGGTTCCGTATCATAACGCCGGAATAATAAACGCCTCTCGGAGGCAGCATTTTGCTCTCATCCGGAATCAGGTTTAAGGTCGGCATCCCCAGGGTGCGTCCAAGCTGTCTGCCGTGTGTTACCTTGCCGCAGATAAAATAAGCTTCTCCGAGCAGGGTTTCCGTCAGGCGCATATCACCCTTTTCCAGAGTTTCCCGCACATAGGTGGAGCTGATTTCCCTGCCTTCATACAAAAGCTTGTCAATGATTTTCACCGTCATGCCGCATTCCGGCGCCAGAATCCTTAAAAGTGCCGCATTGCCTTCCCCTCTTCGACCGAAAGAAAGGTCGCTGCCGGCCGCCACATAAACGGCATTGATGCGGTTGCAAAGCACATTTACCACAAAATCCCTTGGCGACATATCCGCCACCTTACGGTTTAAGGGATATTCCACTAAAATATCAATTCCCAGACGTTCAAAGATTTCTCTCTTTTCCTCTCTGGTGGTGAGCTGTTTTTCCTTACCGTCACCGAAGAAAACAGCCGGTGAAGGGTCGAATGTGAAGACGCATGCTTTTTTGCCGTTTTCTTTCTGCTTCAGGATTTCGTCAAGAAGCGCCCGGTGCCCGATGTGCACACCGTCAAATTTTCCGATTGCCACTGCTGTCTCATCATTAATATAAAAATCCGCTGTACCGGTAATGATTTCCATTGCTGTATTTCTCCATCACTTTAAGTCATTTTCCAGAAACATCTTTTTCGGTACGAAACGGCCTTCCTGCCGCTTCATGGTATAGATGCCGTAAAATCTGCCTGCCTCATCATAGACACGCACATCTTCACCGTCTCCAAAGCCTATTCTTTCCTTTACCTGCTGCGGATAAAAGGAATTACCGTTTTTGATATACTTTATAAATTCGTCCGGGATATGCACCGGCGCCAGTTCCTCAAAGAAATGGTCCACAGGCACCACGACCTCGCCGACTCTTTCTTCATCCCGCAATTTTTCCAGCTCTGCCAGGGTGATGGCGCTCTCTTCTCTAAATACCCCCGCCTTGATGCGCTTTAAGCTTTTCATGGCGGCAAGGCATCCGCATTTTACGCCGATGTCATAACAGAGTGTCCGGATATAAGTACCCTTGGAGCAGGATACCCGGAAGGTCACCTCCGGCAGCTTCATGTCCAAAATGGTTATATCGTAAATGGTAACCGCTCTGGGCTGACGCTCCACTTCCTTACCGGCTCTCGCCAGTTCGTAAAGCTTTTTGCCGTTGACCTTTAATGCGGAATACATGGGGGGAATCTGGTCATAGTCCCCGATAAAAGAAAGAATGGCATTTCGTGCTTCTTCTTCCGTTACCGTGACGGGACATTCCTTTAGCACCTCTCCCGACAAATCCTGGGTATCCGTGGAGATACCAAGCTGCATCACCGCTTCGTATTCCTTGTCCCGGTCCGTCAGCATGTCGCAGAGCTTGGTGGCGCTGCCTAAGCACACCGGCAGTACACCGGTGGCATCCGGGTCAAGAGTGCCGGTATGTCCGATTTTTTTCTGTCTGAGTATTCCCCGCATCTTGGCTACCACATCATGGGAGGTAAAGCCTTTTTCCTTATAAATATTGATAATGCCGTTGTACAATGCTTTTCCCTCCCTTGTCAATTCCCATGTGTTCAGTCAGCCAGACTGCCTGCCGCACTTCTTTTATTCCTGCCTGTCTTAACCGGAATGCAATCCGTTTCTCACTTATATTACTGTCCCAACTGCAGTGCAATCTGCCCGGACAGGTTGTTGATTACATCATGCATGGTGCCGCGGATGGTGCAGCCCGCTGCCCGGACATGTCCGCCGCCGCCGAAGAAGGATGCTACCTTTGCCACATCCACATATTCATCGGAACGCATGCTGACCTTGTATTCCATGTGTTCTTTTTCGTAGATAAAAATTGCGCAGTGCACACCGGCAATGTTTCTGAGCTGATTGACAATGCCGTCCAGGTCGGAGGGTCTTGCTCCGTAAAATGCCATTTTTTCCTGATCCATGCAGCTGAAAATACACTGTCCGTCCATAAATCGGATGCTTTCAATCAGGGCTCTTCCCAGTACCTGGGTCTGCAGATAGGTCTTCTGGTAAAAGCTTTCCTCTATAATTTGTGCAAAAGGGAAGCCGTAGCCAATCAGTTCCGCACCGATTTGCATGGTCTTCGGAGAGGTGTTGGTATACTGGAACACACCGGTGTCATGAATAATGCCGGTATAGATTGCCGTAGCAATCTCCGTATCCATATCCTCTTTGGGAATTAAGCCGTAAAGCACCTCTGCCGTCGAGCTGGCGTCGGGCACTACTAAATTCACATCCCCGCAGCCGGGCACATTGCTGATATGATGGTCAATATGCACTTTTTTTGCCGCCTCACGAAAGAAATCTTCCGCTCCGCCCATTCTTTCCGCATTGGTATCCAGTGCAAAGAACACGTCAAAACGCTCTTCTTTCCGGTATTCCGTATCCGCTTCGGACAAATGGGGAAGATGCGTAAACCCATCGGGTATGCTCTCTAAATACCAGTGGATTTTTGCTCCCGGCATCTTCTTTTTCAAAAACAGATACAATGCCATGCCGGAGCCTATGGCATCTCCATCCGGTCTTACATGGGCACTGATACCAATGACCTTTGCCCCCCTGCATTCCTGTAATATATCCATACCTATCCCTTTTCCTTCTGTGTGTGCTACCGCATCACGGTATTGCTCTCCCGTGTGCATTGTCACATCACGGTATTGCTTACTCTTCGCTCTCCGTGCTCTTTGCACTCTGCTCTTCCATGACCTCGTCGATTCTCCTGGACATATTGACACCGTACTCAATGGACTGGTCCATGATAAATGTAATTTCCGGTGTATTGCGCAGATTGATAGTCTTGGCAAGACGGTTACGGATGTAACCTTCTGCACTCTTTAAGCCTTTATAGGTATTTTCTCTCGCCTCTTCATCCCCAAGGACACTGATCCATGCCTTGCAGGTTTTAAGGTCGGGAGCCACTTCTACCGCAACGACGCTTGTAAGCGGACAAATCCGGGGATCTTTGATTTCTCCCCGGATAACTTCCGCCAAAACGCGCTGCACTTCCCCGTTAATACGGGTATTCTTCACGCTGTTTTTTCTCATAATTAACCTCACACTATTACTGGCGCGGTACTTCAACCATGATGTAAGCTTCTACGATATCAAGCTCCTGCATCTTGTCGAAGCCGTCAAATACCAGACCACATTCGTAGCCTGCTTTTACTTCCTTTACATCATCCTTGAATCTCTTTAAGGATGCTAACTCGCCTTCGTAAATCTGCTCGCCGCCTCTGGTGATACGAACCTTGCAGCCTCTCTGGAAGACACCGTCCTGTACATAGGAACCGGCAATGTTACCCACTGCGGATGCCTTGAAAATCTGACGTACTTCCGCATGGCCGATAACCTTTTCCTCAAATACGGGATCAAGCATACCCTTCATGGCTGCTTCGATATCCTCGATAGCCTGATAAATTACCTTATACAGACGGATATCCACGCCTTCTCTTTCGGCTGTTGCCTTTGCGGTTGCGTCAGGACGTACATTGAAGCCGATGATAATTGCGGAGGATGCGCTTGCCAGCATAACATCGGATTCGTTGATGGCACCTACACCGCCATGGATGCATTTTACCACAACTTCTTCGTTGGAAAGCTTAAGTAGACTCTGCTTAACGGCCTCCACACTACCCTGAACGTCAGCCTTTACAATCAGGTTCAGTTCCTTTAAGTTGCCTTCCTGAATCTGGGAGAACAGATCATCCAGAGACATCTTGCTCTTGGTTTCTTCCAGCTTCTTCTCCTTGTTCTGCTCAAGATAGGTATCCGCAAAGGATTTCGCTGTTTTATCGTTGTCATGTGCCAGGAATACTTCACCGGCACTGGGTACATCGTTAAGACCCAAGATTTCCACAGGTGTGGAAGGTCCGGCTTCTTTTACTCTTCTGCCCTTGTCGTCAATCATGGCACGTACTTTACCATGGCTTGCGCCTGCGGAAATGAAGTCACCCACATGCAGGGTACCCTTCTGTACCAGAATGGTGGCAACGGGACCGCGTCCCTTATCCAGCTCGGCCTCGATGACAAGACCTCTTGCCTTTCTGTTAGGATTAGCTTTTAATTCCAGAATATCCGCGGTAAGCAGAATGGTTTCCAGCAGATCATCGATACCCTCACCGGATTTTGCGGATACAGGTACAAATTCTGTGGTTCCGCCCCAGTCTACCGGAATCAGTTCGTATTCGGTAAGCTCCTGCTTTACACGATCCACATTGGCATTGGGCTTATCAATCTTGTTGACTGCCACGATAATTTCAATGCCGGCTGCCTTGGCATGGTTAATTGCCTCCACTGTCTGGGGCATAACGCCGTCGTCGGCCGCTACTACCAGGATGGCAATATCCGTTGCGTTGGCACCACGCATACGCATAGCGGTAAATGCTTCATGTCCGGGTGTATCAAGGAAAGTAATCTTTCTGTCGTTGACAGATACGGTATACGCACCGATGTGCTGGGTAATACCGCCTGCTTCCCTGTCGGTAACGTTGGTCTTCCGGATGGCATCCAGGAGGGATGTTTTACCGTGGTCAACGTGACCCATAACACAGATAACGGGAGGTCGGGAAACCAGATTTTCATCGTTTTCATCATCTTCCTTCAGCAGCTCTTCGATGACATCGACCTTGACTTCCTTTTCGCAGAGGATGTCATACTCCATGGCGATGTTTTCGGCTTCTTCATAGGAGATTTCCTGGTTTACAGTGACCATTTTGCCCTCTAAGAAGAGCTTCTTGATAATAGCGGAAGACTGCACCTTCATCTTGTCTGCCAGATCCTTGATGGTAATGGTTTCAGGCAGCACAATAACCTTAATGGCTTCTTCGGTTGCTTCTTCCTTCTTCTTTTCCGGTTTGATAAATCTGCCGGGCTTGTTCTTTAACGGTTCCTCTTCTTCATACATGAAGTCCTTGCGGGAGCGTTTATCCTTCTCCTGGCTGATACGGCGCTTTTCTTCATCTCTGTGCTTCTCCGCATCCTTAGCGGTTGTTTCGGGAGCAAAGCCCTTGCTGCCGCCCTGACCGGGTTTGCGGAATCCGCCGTCTCTTCCGGCACCGTTCCGGTTGTCGCGGTTGCCGAAGGAAGGTCTGTCGCCGCCCTGACCGTTTCTGTTATCTCTGTTTCCATAAGGTCTGTCGCCACCCTGGCCGTTTCTGTTATCTCTGTTTCCGTAAGGTCTGTCGCCGCCCTGGCCGTTTCTGTTATCTCTGTTTCCGTAAGGTCTGTCGCCGCCCTGGCCGTTACGGTTGTCTCTGTTTCCGTAAGGTCTGTCGCCTCCCTGACCGTTCCGGTTGTCTCTGTTTCCGTAAGGTCTGTCGCCTCCCTGGCCGTTTCTGTTGTCTCTGTTTCCGTAAGGTCTGTCGCCTCCCTGACCGTTTCGGTTGTCTCTGTTTCCGTAAGGTCTGTCGCCGCTCTGACCGTTTCTGTTATCTCTGTTTCCGTAAGGTCTGTCGCCTCCCTGGCCGTTACGATTGTCACGGTTTCCATAGGAAGGTCTGTCTGCCGCATTTGCCTGTACGGGTCTGTCTGCCTGACGCTCTGCAGCCGTTCTATCCGTTGCGGGTCTTTCTACAGCAGGCTTAGGAGCAGCAGTGCCTGCTGCAGCCGTATTGTCTGTCTGGCCCTGAAGCTTCTCTTCCCTTGCGGGTTCTGCCTTGGGAGCTGCCTTCTGAGGCTGACGGGACGGTACCATCTGCACACTTGGTGTGGGAGAAGGAGGTGTCAGCGGTTTAATGGGACGAACCGGTGCCGGCTGTCCGGAGCGGACATTCTGGTTGTTTCTCTGGTTCTGACCCTGGTTACCGTTCATGCCGCCGCGGTTTCCCTGACCCTGGTTGTTTCTGCCGGAGGGCTGACCGGGTACACGGGAATTCTGTGGATTGCTGACAAAGATAATCGTCTTTTTCTTCTTGGGCGCTTCCGCATTTTCCTTTCCTGCTTCTTTGTTCTCCGCTGCCTTTACGGTTTCTTTGTTTTCCACGGGTTTACCTGCTTCCTTTGTATCTGTTTTGACTACTTCTTTCGTTTCTGCCGTTTTGGTGCTTTCCTTTGCTTTGGGCGCCGCCATGCTTTCTTTTTCCTCTGCTGCGGGCTTGGGAGCTCCACTGCCGAAGTGCTTTCTTACAAGGCCGGCTGCATCATCCTCTACCGCACTCTGTGCCGCTTTGGCTTCGATGCCCTTACTCTGCAGAAAGGCAATGACCTCTTTGCTTTGTACACCAAATTCCTTTGCAAGTTCATGTATCTTAATTTTTGCCATGCAATTATTACCTCCTAATTTTCGGATGCGTTCAGATATTGAATCATTTTTTCTGCAAGACCTTCGTCCACGACGGCAAGGGCGGCTCTTTCGTCCTTTCCGATACAATGTCCTAATTCCGCTTTCATGCCGTAATCATAAACAGGCACTTCATAGAACGAACATTTGTCATGGAATAGTTTCCGGGTATTGTCTGATGCATCCTTCGCTACAATAACCAGCACAGCAGAACCGTTTTTCACTGCATTTTCCGTTGCAAACTCGCCGCTTACCACGTTTCTTCCACGCGCTGCGAGTCCCAGCAGTCCATATATTTTATTCTGCATTCGTCTCACTAAACTCCTTCTCCAGTTCCTCATATACCGCATCCGGTATGCTCATTTTGAACGAACGCTCGATGCCTTTGTTTTTGCGTGCTTTCTTTAAGCATTCGCCGCTCTTACAAAGGTATGCGCCTCTTCCGTTCTTTTTACCTGTTAAATCCAGTACGATGGTATCCTCCGGTGTCTTTAAGACTCTCATCATTTCTTTTTTATTCTTCATTTCACCGCAGCCCACACACTGTCTTAAGGGAATTTTTTTATTCATTGTCGGTATCAGCACCTTCCTCTTCGGCCTCTCTTACCTCTTCCTCGTACTCCTCAGCATCGTAGCCGTCATCTTCGTACTCATCCATATAGTCTTCGTAACGGAAGCCCGGTGCATCCTTTGCCTGGGTTTCGGACTTGATGTCAATCTTGTAGCCTGTCAGTCTTGCTGCCAGTCTTGCGTTCTGGCCTTCCTTACCGATGGCAAGAGATAACTGGTAATCGGGTACGACTACCTTTGCGGTCTTTTCGTCCGGATCTGCAAATACGGCTACAATCTTGGCGGGAGAAAGAGCATTCTGAATCAGATTGCCGGGGTTCTCATCCCAGTTTACAATGTCAATCTTTTCTCCGCGGAGCTCTTCCACAATGGCGTTTACTCTGGCACCATTCATGCCGACGCAGGCACCCACGGCATCCACGTTGGGGTTGTTGCTCCATACGGCAATCTTGGTACGGCTTCCGGCTTCACGGGCAATGCTCTTGATTTCTACGGTGCCGTCCTTGATTTCCATAACTTCGGACTCAAACAGTCTCTTTACTAATTCCGGATGCGTTCTGCTGACATTGATGCGGGGTCCCTTCGGGGTGTTCTTCACTTCCAGAATGTAAACCTTAATTCTCTCGGTGGGCTTGAATACTTCACCCTTTACCTGTTCGCTCTCATTTAACATGGCATCGGCTTTTCCTAAATTGATGCTGATGTTTTTTCCTACATAACGCTGTACCACACCGGTAACTACGTCATGTTCTTTTTCATAATACTGGTTGAAGATAACGCTTCTTTCCTCTTCGCGGATTTTCTGTAAAATCACGTTCTTGGCATTCATGGTGGCAATACGTCCGAATTCCTTGGACTTGATCTCCACATGCAGGATGTCTCCCACCTTTGCCTTCTTGGAAATTTCCTTTGCGTCATCCAGTGCAATCTGCAGGCAGTCGTCTTCCACATCTTCCTTTGTGGGTACGACTTCCTTTTCCGCATAGCAGAGGAAATCGCAGGTATCCCTGTCAATTTCTACCTTAATATTATCTGCTTTTCCGAAGTGATTCTTGCATGCTGTCATAAGGGAATTTTCAATCGCATCGAACAGAGTTTCCTTGCTGATTTCTTTCTCCTTCTCCAGTATGTCAAGTGCCTCCATTAATTCTTTATTCATTTTCCCATATCCTCCTTGTTTTTGCGGAGCAAAAATCCGAGTCCCTTGACGAGGAGAGGATTTATACTCCTTGTTTTTGCGGAGCAAAAATCCGAGTCTCCATGACGAGGAGAGGATTTATACTCCTGTGTTCTATATTCTATATATCCGCTAAAAATCCAGTGCCAGCCTGATGAGCGCCACATCGCTTCTTTCAAAGGTCTGCTCACCGTTTTCTGTTTCAATGGTAATGCTCTTGTCATCGAAGCTCTTTAAGATGCCTGCAAATTCCTTACATTTTTCAATGGGCTTGTAGGTCTTTATTTCCACTTCTTTCCCTATGCTTTTCTGAAGGTGCTTATCTTTTTTCAAGGTTCTGCCCAGTCCCGGACTGGATACCTCCAGGATGTACGCATCTTCGATAAAGTCCTCTTTGTCCAGTGCATCCGACAATGCCCTGCTCACTGTTTCGCAGTCATTGATGTTTACACCTTCCGGTTTGTCAATGTAGGCGCGCAGATAATAATCCGCTCCCTCTTTGACGTATTCCACATCATAGATTTCCACCCCGCAGCCTTCTGCAATGGGTAAAAGCAGCTTTTCCGTTCTGCTTTCGTAGTCTTTTCTTGACATGTCTTTTTCCTTTCTCAATATGAAGTTGTAAGTGATTGGAACATATGCCCCGGGCATTAAGAAAGAGTGGTACGCGACCACTCTTACCTTATGTTCCATATTTAACTGTATTCAGTGTAAACCTTTAAGATTGAAAAGTCAATGGTGAAAATGTAAAAATGTACTATTTCTCACATTTTTCTTCCTCATCGGTCAGAACCAGTTTCTGTTCTACCGTAACTTTTTCTTCATAACATTCAAAGATTTCGTTTACCTTATCGCCGGAAAGCTTCGGGGTGATAAGACTTACCACCGGCACTACGATTAATCCTGCCACCATGGCTATGGCTCCTGCATTGATGGGAGAAGCAATAAAATGGAAGAACATGTTGGACACGGTAATGCCCACGCCACAGATAAAGCTTGCCCAGACAGCGGATTTCGTCACGCCCTTCCAGTACAGTCCGTACATGAAAGGCGCTAAAAACGCACCGGCCAGAGCGCCCCAGGAAATACCCATGAGCTGTGCGATAAAGGTGGGCGGGTCAAGGGCAATCACAACGGAAATTACCACAAAGAACACTAAGAAAATTCTCATGGTGAGAAGCTGCTTCTTCTCGTCCATCTTCTTGATGATATTTCCCTTTAAGAAGTCCAGTGTCAGGGTGGAGCTGGATGTCAGCACCAGGGAGGACAGCGTGGACATGGATGCGGAAAGCACCAGCACAATCACGATACCGATCAGGATATCGGAAAGGGAATTTAACATAGTAGGGATAATTGCATCGTATACAATACCGCCCTGTCCGTTCCGGATGGCATCGGAGTCAAACAGTCTTGCAAAACCGCCCAGGAAATAGCATCCGCCGGATACCACAATGGCAAACAACGTGGAAATCACCGTACCGGTCTTGACTGCTTTTTCATCCCGGATGGCATAGAATTTGCTTACCATCTGCGGCAGGCCCCAGGTGCCTAATGAGGTCAGAATGACAACCCCCAGTAAGTTAAGCGGGTCGGGTCCGAAAAAGGAAGTAAAGGCTCCCTGCTGTCCCATTATCACGGGAATATCGCTGGGAATTTCAGACAGCTTAAAAACTGCCTGCATAAAACCGCCCTGCCCGTTTAATACGGAAGCAATGACTGCCACAATGCCGACCAGCATAACGATACCCTGTACAAAATCGTTAATGGCCGTTGCCATGTAACCGCCTAAAATCACGTAAACGCATGTAAGGGCTGCCATAACCACAACACACACCGTGTAGGGCACATCGAACGCCATTTCAAACAGACGGGAAAGTCCGTTGTATACGGATGCGGTATAAGGAATCAGAAAAACAAAAGAGATGACGGCTGCCGTGACACGAAGGGCATTGCTGTCAAAACGCTTTCCAAAATAGTCCGGCATTGTCTTTGCCTTTAAGTGCTTGCTCATAATTCTTGTTCTTCTGCCCAGCACAATCCAGGCAAGCAGGGAACCGATCAGGGCATTGCCGATACCGATCCAGGTGGCGGAAATTCCGTATTTGTAGCCGAACTGTCCTGCATATCCTACAAAAACCACAGCACTGAAATAGGACGTACCGTAGGCAAAAGCCGTCAGCCACGGACCGACACTTCTGCCTCCGAGTACAAAGCCGTCCACGTTGGTGGCATGTTTACGGGAATAAAAACCGATTCCTACCATTACGGCAAAAAACAGTATTAGAAGTAATACCTTCACTATCATCTCTTTACCCTCATTTTCCTATGTTTTTATTTCCTGTAGTTCTTTTTTTCACACCGTTGTCCGGTGTATTAAACCGTCTTCCGGATTTCATCCTGTGTGACAAATTCCACATCGGTTTCTTTTAAGAGCTCTGTGGCTTTTTCCAGATCGGAAGTTTTCATGACGATGGAAGCATCATCGTTTCCGGTCTCAAGCGCATACATGTACTCAATGTTGATATGGGATTTGCAGATTACCTCCAAAAGCTCCTGCAGGCAGCCCACCTTGTGGCGGAGCTTTACCCCCAAAACATCCGTAAGCATGGCGGAAAAACCATTTTCACTCAAGGCTTTCCTGCCTGCTTCCGGTTCGGTAACCAGAAGCCGTAAAAGCCCATAATCACTGGTATCTGCCAGACTTAAGGAAACGATATTGATGTTGTTTTTCTTTAAGACATCCAGGACCTCTTCCAGTCTGCCTTCCCTGTTTTCGATAAAAACGGATAACTGTTTCAAATACATACAGCCGTTCTCCTTCCTTAATAAAGCCATGCGGGCACCGGACGTGCCCGCACATTTTCCTGTTCTTAAATCAGCTTTCGGTTGTCGATTACATGCACGGATTTGCCCATACTGCGCTCAATGGTCTTGGGCTCTACCAGTTTTACCTTTACGGCAAGACCGATGGCGTGCTGGATGACCGTTGCAATCTTCTTTGTCAGCTTTTCTAATTCCTTGATTTCATCGGAGAAGAAACGCTCCTCTACCTCCACCTGTACCTCCAGGGTATCCAGATTGTTCACACGGTCCACAATCATCAGGTAGTGAGGCGCCACTTCACCCATTTCCAGCAGCGCAGACTCAATCTGGCTGGGGAATACATTGACGCCGCGGATAATCAGCATATCATCGGAGCGACCTTTGAAACGGCTGATACGCGCCGTGGTTCTGCCACATTCGCAGGGTGCATAATCGATGCTTGTCAGATCCCTGGTGCGGTATCTTAAAATAGGAAGTCCCTCTTTGGTAATAGTGGTAAATACCAGTTCTCCCGTCTCTCCTGCCGGCAGGGGCTGCAACGTATCCGGGTCAATAATTTCCGGAATAAAGTGGTCTTCCTGCACATGCAGTCCTCTGTGATATTCACAGTCGCATGCCACACCGGGTCCCAGTACTTCGCTTAAGCCGTAAATGTCATGGGCATGGATGTGCAGCTTGTTTTCAATCTGCTTACGCATGTTTTCCGTCCAGGGCTCTGCGCCGCAGATGGCGGTTTTTAACTTAACCTTGTCAAGGTCTCCCATTTCCTCCAGGGTCTCCGCAATATGTAACAGATAGGAAGGGGTGCAGGCAATCGCCGTTACATCGAAATCCTTCATCATGGTAGTTAATTTTTTCGTATTGCCGGTGGACATGGGCACAACCGTGGCTCCCAGTCTTTCCGCACCCGCATGGGCGCCTAAGCCGCCGGTAAACAGACCATAGCCGTATGCAATCTGGATGGTGTCCTCTCTGGTAACTCCTGCCATGGTAAAGGCTCTTGCCACACATTCGCTCCAGAGATCCAGGTCCTTTCTGGTGTAGGCCACTACCGTTGCTTTTCCGGTGGTACCGCTGGAGGCATGCACGCGCACAATTTCAGAACGGGGGACTGCCAGCAAGCCGAAGGGATAGTTGTCTCTTAAATCGCTTTTGGTGGTAAAGGGAAGCTTGGTAATGTCTTCAATACCCTTGACATCTCCTAATTCCAACCCCATTTCCTGCATTTTTTTCCGGTAAAAAGGCACATTGTAATACACACGCTCCACCATTTTCACCAGTCTTGCACTCTGCAGGGCATGCATTTCATCCCTGCTCATACATTCTTTCGACTCATTCCAGATCATGCGTTTTCTCCTCCGTCAAATCCTAACAGGAAAGCCTTCTTATTGATATCCACGGTCTTGGGCGGAACTGTTTTTTCGATTACGGAAAGCCATGTCTCTTTATCGAAATCCATGTGCTTTGCCGCAAGTCCCAGTACAATGACGTTGAATGCTTTCACATTGCCGATTTTTTCTGCCTCTTCCATTGCATTAATGGAATAGACCTTATATTTTTTTGCCAGATTTTCAATGATATCGTCCGGATAGGATGCCGCACCCGTCACAACGGTAATCGGGTCAATTCTCCAGTCATTGACAATAATAACGCCGTCTTTTTTTAAGAAATGGGCATAGCGCAGGGCTTCCAGTCTTTCAAATGCAATCAGCACATCTGCCTGTCCTTCTTCCACGATGGGCTCTGCCACTTCACTGCCGTAGCGTACAAAGGTGACCACGCTGCCGCCACGCTGCGCCATTCCGTGCACCTCCGATAATTTTACATCATAGCCGGCAGCCTTTGTCATTCCGCCCAGTATACGGCTGGTAAGAAGGGTTCCCTGTCCTCCCACGCCTACAATCATAATATTCTTCGTCTTCACTGTTTCGCCCTCCTATTACTTTGCGCAGGTCTCAATGGCCTGGAACATACAAAGATTTTTGCAAAGTCCGCATCCGTTACACATGGTAGTGTCAATGGCAATCGTGCCGTCTTCCTTCTTTGTCAGGGCAGGACAGCCGGGACGCAGGCAGGCGCCGCACTTCTTGCATTTTTCGGGAATGGGCTTGCATACGTTGGGGAATACATTTCCTTTTAAAAGTACGCAGGGAGACTTGGTAATGATAACGGAAACTTCATCCCTTGCCACTTCTTCCTTAATAACTCTTTCCAGTTCCTTTAAGTCAAAGGCATTTACTTCCACTACATGCTCAATGCCCATGGATTTGCACAGATAATAAATGCTGATGGCCGGAACGATTTCTCCCTTTAAGGTCTTGCCGGTTGCCGCATGATCCTGATGACCGGTCATACCGGTGGTGGAGTTGTCCAGAATCATAACGGTACCGGTACCCTGGTTGTAAACCATGTTCATCAGGGAATTGACACCGGTATGCATAAAGGTGGAATCGCCGATTACGGCTACCCAGTTTTTAATGTAATCCTTGCCCTTCGCCTTTTCCATGCCGTGCAGGGTGGAAATGCTGGCGCCCATGCAGACGGTAGTGTCAATGACGTTCAAAGGCGCTACGGCGCCTAAGGTATAACAGCCGATATCGCCTGCGGCGTGGATTTTCAGTTTATTCAATACGGAAAATACGCTTCTGTGAGGGCATCCCGGGCACAGAATAGGAGGTCTTGCCGGAACCTGTGCCGGTGTTTCTACGGAAAATCCTTCCGGCTTCAGGGCTTTTCTTAACATATTGGCGCTGTATTCGCCCTGAATGGTAAAAATTTCCTTGCCGATTGCCTTGATACCCCAGGATTTTACCTGTTCTTCAATGACCGGCTCCAGCTCCTCGAATATGTACAGCTTATCTACCTTGGAAGCAAATTCCTCGATTAATTTTCTCGGCAGCGGATGTACCAGACCGAGCTTTAATACGGAAGCATCGGGACAGGCTTCTCTTACATACTGGTAAGGAATGCCGCTGGTGATAAAACCGATGGAGGTATCTCTGTATTCCACACGGTTAACAGGAAAATCACAGCCGTCCTCCGCCATTTTTTTCATTCTTTCTTCTACATATAAATGACGCTGCTTGGCATTGCCGGGCATCATGACAAATTTCGCCGGGTTACGGGTATAGGGCTTGTCTTCGATTTCCTGTCTGTCACAGAGCTCCACCGTTCCCTGGGAATGGGAAAGTCTTGTGGTGGTGCGCACCATAACCGGAGTATCGTATTTTTCACTGAGTTCAAAGGCATACTTGGTAAATTCCTTCGCTTCCTCGCTGTCGGAGGGCTCTAATACCGGCACAATGGCGGCTCTTGCCACGGCACGGGAATCCTGCTCGTTCTGGGAGCTGTAAAGTCCCGGATCATCCGCTGCCACCAGCACCAGACCGCCGTTTACACCCGCATAGGAAATGGTGTAAAGAGGGTCGCTTGCCACATTGACGCCTACATGCTTCATGGAAACAATGGCTCTTACACCACTGATGGAGGCGCCGATTGCCACCTCTGTTGCCACCTTTTCATTGGGAGACCATTCTGCATAAATCTCCGGGTATTTTACAATGTTTTCACTGATTTCTGTGCTGGGAGTACCGGGATATGCCGCGGATACTTTCACACCTGCTTCGTAGGCGCCTCTGGCAATAGCCTCGTTGCCCAACATGATTTTCTTTTCTGACACGATTACTCTTCCTTTCTCCTATGGTTCATTTTACATTCTCTCTTTTCTCCGATTGCATCTGCAATTTTGCGCAGAAACAGATATAATAATCATACCACGCATTTTTAGTACTGTAAAGCGTTACTGATACAAAGCATCCAACAGCTGTTTCATGGTCTTCTGCAAAACAGGGTGGCGGAAATTCGGTGCGATTTCTGCCATGGGTTTCAGTACAAAATCCCTGTTCTCCATATCCACATGGGGAATGATAAGATTTTCATCCTCATAGATTTCCCTGCCGTAAAAAATAATATCCAGATCAAGAGTTCTCGGTCCCCAATGGATTTTACGCTCCCTGCCCGCTTCCTGTTCGATTTCGTGCAGCCTGTCCAGAAGCTCCGTTGGCGTATAAAGTGTTTCGGCAAGAAGGACACCGTTTAAGAAGTCCGGCTGCTCCACTCCACCGTAAGGTTTGGTGGAAATAATGCTGCTCACCTTTTTTATCCGGATATATTTTTCTTCCAGTTTTTTTATGGCATCCTCTATTAACTTCCTGCTGTCACCTAAATTGGAGCCGAATGCTATATACACATCCGTCCGGCCTCTGTGGATTTTCACGGAAACCGATTCAAAAGGCAGAGGGATGGGGGCTTCCGGTTTTCTCAGCTCCAGATCCAGCGCCTTTACATTCGGAAACGAAAGCAGTACCGCTTCCGCCGTTTTTTCCGCTGCCGTTTCTATCAGATCATAGCTCTGTTCCGTCAAAACCTTTTCCATCAAAAGGCATACCTCTCCGTAATGCGTGGATGCCGTCAGATCATCGGATTGTCCTGCCTTTCTTAAATCCGTGTAGAGGACGGCGTTTACATAAAAATGCTGTCCTTTCTCCTTTTCTTTTGCAAACACACCGTGGTGCGCATATATTTCAAGATTGTCGATTCTGATTTCATCCTGTATCATAGTAAACCTCATTTCTGAGTCAATCTGCATCTCTGAGTCATTCCGCATCTCTGAGTCATTCCGCATCTCTGAGTCATTCCGCATTTCTGTGCCACTCTGCATCAGCTGTTCAAAATAGCCTCCGTCATCCGGATGGCACGCACATTTTCCTTGATGTCATGCACCCGCACAAACATGCAGCCCTTCATCACGCCCATGACCGTCGTAACAAGTGTGCCCTCCACCCGTTCGGTAACCGGCACATCCAGTGTCAGACCGATGACGGACTTGCGGCTGGTTGCCAGAAAAATCGGGCATCCCAGCACCTTAAGGCTTTCCACGTTGTTGATAATCTGTAAATTCTGCTCGTAGGTTTTGCCGAAGCCCACACCGGGGTCTAACAAAATTTTATCCGGTGCAATGCCCGCCTTGTCCGCAATGTGCAGTGTTTCCGCCAGGTCTGCTGCCACATCCTGCATGAAGCTCTCGTACACAGGCTCCTTCCGGTTGTGCATCAGGCAGCAGGGCAGACCGCTTTTCGCAATAACATCCGCCATTCTTTTGTCCCACTTTAAGCCCCAGATATCGTTAATAAAGTCGATGCCCGCCTTCACACCTTCTTCCGCCACCTCCGGCTTATAGGTATCAAGGGAAACAGGCACATCAAATCTTTTTTTGACCGCCTCAATAACCGGCAGCACTCTTCCCAGCTCTTCCTCGCAGGAAAGCAGTCGGTAACCGGGTCTGGTAGACTCGCCGCCGATGTCCAAAAGGTCCATGCCGTCCTTAATCATTTCTTCCACATGGAACAGTGCCTTATCCTGCTCCACCCATTTTCCTCCGTCTGAGAAGGAATCCGGTGTGACATTTAAAATGCCACACACATACGTTTTCCCTGTTTCCTGAAATTCCCTGTTTCCTATCTTCATATCCGCATTCTCCTTTTTCTGCCAGTGTATGCCTGTCCTGCCATATCCGGGGCTTACGTCTGTTTTCCGCAAACTCCCTATACCTTAAGCTGCAGATTTTTCTTTTCCCCGCTCCAGTTGCAGGCTTCCTTTGCTTCACAGGCAAAACATGCCCTGCTTTTCTTGTCCGCCCGGTACAAAACACCGCTTAACGTGGGTTCTTCCGCTACGGACTTTGTGCGGTGCTGTAAAACAGCCTCCGTAATCTCCGCTATTTCCGCCTCCGTGTACCCGCATTTTCCCAAAATAAGCGGGGCAATCCTTGCGCTTGCCTCTTCATGGGGCGTCCCGTTTTCATACTGTTCATGTTTGCCGATATCATGCAGAAGTGCCGCCGCATAAAGCAAATCTTCCGGAATTTGCAAATTTTCCCGAAGATTAAAAATCATGCCGATACGCGCCACATCCAGAAAATGTACCATATCATGCCGGCAGAAAATTCGGTCCTTTTCCGCTTCTTTGTTTTTCCCAAGGTGTTCCCGAAAAACTTCATTTTCCAAAATCCGGTTTACTCTGTCCGTTTTCACTGTCCGTCCCCGCTTGTTTTTACTGTCGTTTTCTGTTGCCATTATCCCGTTATCTGTGAAGCATCATAAAAAACTGCTTCTGCAGCTCTGTGTTTTCCTTAAACTCGCCGCGGACCGCCATGGTTTCGGTGAGGCTTCCGGGCTTTTTCACACCGCGCATGGTCATGCACATGTGCTCCGCCTCTATCACCACCATGACACCCTTAGGGGACAAATGCTCCATAATGGCATCCGCTATCTGTGCCGTCATCTGTTCCTGAATCTGCAGTCTTTTTGCAAATACCTCCACTGTCCGCGCCAGCTTGCTTAAGCCCACCACCTTGCCGTCCGGGATGTATGCAATATGCGCTTTTCCGTAAAAAGGCAGCATGTGATGCTCGCACATGGAGTAAAATACGATATCCTTTTCCATCACAATCCCGCTGTCCGAAACGGAAAACGTCTTCTGAAGGTGCGTGCCCGCATCCTCCGTCATGCCTCCGCAGATTTCCTCGTACATTCTGGCAATGCGCTCCGGGGTTTCCCGTAACCCCTCTCTGTTCAAATCCTCTCCGATGCCCTCCAAAATCAGACGGACACCGTCCTGTATTTTTTGCTGATTCATATCTGTATCCTCCGGGCAGTTTCGCTGCCGTATCACTGCTTACCTAAAATATCCCTGACCCTTCCCAAAAAGGAAAGGGAGCCGAAACACAAAATCACATCTTCCTTACCGGCTAAAAGATATGCCATTTCCACCGCTTCCTCCACACTGCCAGCCGTGGTCACCCGCGGATGATATGCACTGACCGCCGCTGCCAGATCCATGGCGGAAAGCGCCCGTTTGTTTTCCGGCGGTGTCACCGTGATAATCTGGTCGGCATAAGGATATGTGATTTCCGCTACTTTTTCATATTCCTTGTCTTTCAACATTCCCATTATATAGATAATTCTTTTATTTGAAAAGTAGGCAGACACAGATTGCACAAGTTTTTTGGCCGCCGGCTCGTTGTGGGCGCCGTCAATGACAAAATACGGTTTTTCCCGCAAAACCTCAAACCTTCCGGGCCACGAGGTTTCTAAAAGTCCGCGTCTTAAATTTTCATCCGATACATAAAAACTCTTCTGCCGGTTCAGTGCTTCCACCACTTCTATGGCAACTGCAGCATTTTCCGCCTGACAGACTCCGGGAATGGTTATTTCCATATCCTTGTGCAGAGTGCCGAACGCATCCCGGTAATTAAACCTCTGCTTTTTCAGACCGTATTTTTTCTTTTCGGGCACAGTTGCAAAAAATAAGGAACAGCCTTGTTTTTCCGCTTCCTTCCTTATTTCTGCTGCCGCCTCTTCCTGTTGTGCGGCGCTGACTGCCACACAGCCTTTCTTAATGATACCCGCTTTCTGATAAGCAATTTTGTCTAACGTCCCGCCTAAAAACTGCATATGGTCCATACCGATGGGCATAAGCACCGCAGCAAGTGTCCGGGTTATCAGATTGGTGGCATCCTCCCTGCCGCCCATTCCGGCTTCCAGTATCACAATATCGCACTTTTTATCCGCAAAATAAAGGAATGCCAACGCCACCTCCGCTTCAAATGCCGTAGGAGCGGGCAGGCCATCCGCCTTTATCGCCTCCACTGCCTCCTTTATTTTTTCCAGACCTTCCGAGTATGCCTTCTTTGTCATATTTTTCCCGTCCACCCGGATAGTTTCCCGGGACTTAAACACCGCCGGTGAAGAAAAAGCTCCCACGCGGTAGCCGGCCGTTTTATAAACGGTAGAAAGATATGCCAGCACGGAGCCCTTGCCGTTTGTACCCGCAATGTGAATGCAGGGGAAGGCATCCTGCGGATTGCCAAGCCGTCTGCATAGCTCCTTTATGCTGCCGAGTCCCGGCACAATGCCGCTTTTCTTTAATTCATCCATAAAATCCAAACATTCTTTTTCCGTCATCATTTTCTACCCGCTTTGCATATTTTTTGCTTTCCCGGAAACACTTTTCATAATAGAAAAAAGGAGTTCCGTTATCTTGAAAAAACTACTGCACAATTTTCTCCATTGCGGTATCTTAGGCTGGTGCATGGAGATTATTTTTACAGCCCTGTCTTCCTACCGCAGGCGGCAGTTTTCCTTAAAAGGCAATACCTCTGTCTGGATGTTTCCCATATACGGCAGTGCCTGCCTGATTGCCCCGCTTTGCAGACGTCTGCGGGGAAAACCGCTGCTTCTGCGCGGCTTTCTGTATGCCACCCTTATCTTTTCCGTAGAATTTCTAAGCGGAAAGCTCTTGCAGAAACGGCACATCTGCCCCTGGGATTACAGTCATTCCAGGTGGAATATCGGAAAAATCATCCGGCTTGATTACCTGCCCTGCTGGTTTCTGGCCGGCTTACTGTTTGAGCGCCTGCTTTTGGAAAACGAACCGGCTTCCGCATCCCGCCGTCTTACCGAAGAAAAGGACGGAGACATCTCTCCGCCCTTTTGAAGTCATATCCTTAATCGTTATCCATATCGTCCATGGTTTCCGTGCCGATGTTTAACGTATTTAAGGTACGTCTTCTCATGCGGGCTGCTTCGGAAGCCTCTAAAATATAGTTTTTAATTTCCCTGGACCTTTTCACATGCTCAATAATAAGCTTGGGATGGGTGGTATCACCGGTAAAGCAGGTAATGGTGCCGAGTCCCACCAGTCTTTCAAAAAAAGTCTGTGTATGCTCTACATCCTGTACTTTATACATATAACAGTCATTTTCAATTTTTTTGAAAAATCCCTGATCTATCGTAAGTACATCATCCTTGATGATGTAAACCGTGAATGTAAACGGCAGTCCCAAAAACACCCATCTTTTTCTTTCCCTGTACTTGATATTCTCATCCGTTTCTTTAGCCATATCCGCAATACCTTCCCTTTCCTTTTGTACACAAATATCAATATTATAAAGAAGATTATACGTGAAAAGAAGATATTATGCAAGGCTATTACGGGATGGAAAATTATTTTCAAAATATTTTTTGAAATCCCCCAAAGACTAATTGCATCACCCCTCCCTTTGTGTTACAATGTTAAAAATCTGAAAAGGAGGATGATATCGTGACAGCTAAGGAATGTATTAAAGGACGCAGAAGTATTCGTAAATTTGCAGATACTCCCGTTTCCAGGGATGTGATTGCAGATATTGTAGAAACCGCTTCTTATGCTCCCAGTTGGAAGCATACACAGATTACCCGTTATATTGCAGTGGAAGGCGAACTGAAGGACAAAATCGCCGATGAATGTACCAGCGCTTATGCAAAAAATGGTGAGATTATCAAAAATGCTCCTATGCTGATTGCTGTTACTTTCATTAAAAACCGCAGCGGATTTGAACGTGACGGTTCCTATTCCACTCCCAAGGAAGGCGGCTGGCAGATGTTTGATGCCGGTGTTGCTTCCGAAGCTTTTTGTTTAGCAGCTTACGAGCAGGGACTCGGTACCGTAATTATGGGGATTTTTGATGAAGCCAAAGCCGCTTCCCTTCTGGAAGTTCCCGAAGAAAGAGAATTGGTTGCTTTAATTCCTATCGGCTATCCCGCTGAAAGTCCTGCCGCTCCCAAACGCAAGAGCGTGGAGGAATTATTATCATTCAAATAAATACATTAAAATCGAAGAGTTTTTTCTCTTCGATTTTTTTTGGGTCTTTCGCAATGTTCCATGCCGCATCCGCGGCAGAATAAATACAATGCGCCGCAGTTGCGGCAGAATGTGAGGAAATAGAATGAGACATTTAATGAGCCCACTGGATTTTTCCGTGGAAGAATTGGACAAGCTTTTTGACTTGGCGGAGGACATTGAAGCCTCTCCCGAAAAATATGCCCATGCCTGTGACGGCAAGGTACTTGCTACCTGTTTCTACGAACCCAGCACCCGTACCCGTTTAAGCTTTGAGTCCGCCATGATTCATCTGGGTGGAAAGGTACTCGGCTTCTCCGATGCCGCCAACTCTTCCGCTTCCAAGGGTGAAAGCGTATCCGACACCATCCGCGTTATCTCCTGCTTTGCCGATATCTGTGCCATGCGTCATCCCAAAGAAGGCGCGCCCATGGTAGCTGCCGAGAAATCAGGCATTCCGGTTATCAATGCCGGCGACGGCGGTCACCAGCATCCCACCCAGACCCTGACGGATCTGCTTACCATCCGCAGTCTGAAGCACCGTCTGGACAACATGACCATCGGTCTTTGCGGCGACTTAAAGTTCGGCCGTACCGTACACTCCTTAATCCGTGCCCTGGTGCGCTATGAAAATGTCCGGTTTATCTTCATCTCCCCCGAAGAGCTCCGTGTGCCCGACTACATCACGGATATGTTAAAAGAAAAAAATATCCCCTACGAAGAAGTCATCCGTCTGGAAAACGTAATGCCTTCCCTGGATATTTTGTACATGACCCGTGTACAGAAGGAACGTTTCTTCAACGAAGAAGATTATGTCCGTCTGAAGGATTTCTACATTCTGGACAAGACCAAAATGGAATATGCCAGACCGGATATGCTGATTTTACATCCCCTGCCCCGTGTCAATGAAATTTCCGTAGAAATTGATGATGACCCCAGAGCCGCTTATTTCAAGCAGGTGCAATACGGTGTCTATGTAAGAATGGCGCTGATTTTAACACTCTTAGGAAAAGGAGAAGTGTGAAAAATAAATTTTTCCAAGTGAACGCAGTTCACTTTGCAAATATTGTGCCTGCGGCCCAAAGTTTGCAGGCTATGAAAGGAATATAAATTATATGTTAAACGTAGGAAAGATTGAAGAAGGATTTGTACTGGACCATATCGAAGCCGGCAAGAGCATGGATATTTACAAAAACCTGCAGCTCGGCAAATTAGACTGCACCGTTGCCATTATCAAAAATGCCCGCAGTAACAAAATGGGGAAAAAGGATATTCTTAAAGTGGAATGCGACATCAACCAGCTTGACTTGGACGTCCTGGCATTCATTGACCACAACATCACCGTAAACGTCATCAAGGACGGTGAAATCGTGGACAAAAAGGAACTGGTTCTTCCCAAGACCATTACCAATGTCATCCACTGCAGAAATCCCCGTTGCATTACCTCCATTGAGCAGGGCCTGCCCCACATCTTTGTTCTGGCAGACGAGGAAAAAGAAATTTACCGCTGCAAATACTGCGAAGAAAAAGCCGACAGAAAGAAGCTGTAAATTAAAAAGCAGTAAATTAAAAGGAGAGGCCCATCCGGGTATCTCCTTTTTGTTTGTTATCTTTTTTTCTTACTTTACTTATCTCTGTCTTTTTTCTTACCCAGCCAGCCTTCTTTTTGCAGCTCCTGTAAATCCTCGTCATATAACCTGGACTTCATGGTCGGGTTGTTCTTGAATATCTTCGCTAATACCTTGTTGTTGCGCATGCTTTCATGCCTGGCGGCATTAATCCTGTACTGCGCCTGCAGATCCATAATTTCCTCTCTGTCGTCCTGGGAATACTGCTCGGATTTCTGACGCAGGCTTTCCTTGATGGCAGCAAAGCTCTTTTCGATGCCTGCCATACTTTCGGCAAATGCCTCTTTTTTCTGACCCATGCTCTCGGCAAATGCCTGTTTCTTCTGGTCAACCGTTTCCGCAAAGGCCACTTTTCTGCGCTCCGCATTTTCCGCCATAGCTTCCCTGCGTTCCGCCCAGTCCTCTCCCGCTACTGCGGCAATAACCTCGGCTCTCTTCTGGATACGCTGCATTTCGCCCTTAAGCTTCTCCATAGAAACCAGCACATCCCGCAAATCGAGAGCTGCCTTGAAGGAAAGAGCAAAATCCCACACAATATAACAGGTCAGAAGAAGTGTCGCTATGGTCAGGATATTGTCCGGAATAGCCAGCACCAGTTTTTCCACCGGTTTGTGGATAACATAATTCATAAGCAGGGTAAGACCGCCCCAGGCGAGTGAACAGCCGAGACAGATATGTCCCTGAAAGTTAAAGGGCTGATCGGAATAATCCCAGTACCTTACCTTGAACAGAGCTTCCATTGCCACACCGGTAAAATACTCTAAGATGGTGGCGCCGATGCATCCGGCAATATAGACCGCCCACCAGTGTCCGATAAAAGGCTTCGAAACCACTAAAAGAAGAATGGCGCCGCTGCCGTAAAGCGGCAGAAACGGTCCCTTCATAAAGCCTCTGTTTACCCAGCGTTTTGACTTTAAGGACACGTAACATGACTCAAAGCACCAGCCGAAAAAGCAGTAAAAATAAAAGAAAAACAGCCATTGAATGATTGTGTAAGAATACATAAAATCTCTCCCATCAGGTAAAGGCCTCAAATCGCAGACAGAGCTTACCTTTTTTCGTTGTGTATTTTTCTTCCGCAAAAATAAATTTGCCGAAGCCTCTGACGTTGACCACATCTCCCACGGCAAGAGGTCTGCTGTTGTTTTCCGTCAGCCTGCCGTTCACAAAGACCCTGCCTGCCGCAAACATCTGCAGGCTTTCGCTTCTGGACAAATTACACAGCCTGGAAATACAACCGTCCAGGCGCAGGGAGCTGACAAGTACCTCCTGCTCACCCGGCTTTTCAAAGGAAAAGCTCACCGCCGGGTCTGTTTTTTCGCATTTCACATGGGTGTGCTTAATCTGCAGAAGATTTTCACAGATAAAGTCCGCCATGGAACGGATGCAGAAAATATAACCTTCTTTTTCTCCGGTCCGGATGTCTCCGATGCAGCTTCTCTCCATTCCCAAATTCATCAGTGCACCGAGAAAATCCCGGTGGGAAAGTTCATCCGCAAACTTTGCCAGAAGCGGCGTCACATGAATGCAGGTAATGGGAAACTCTTCCTCATAGCCGAATTCCTGCGGGGAACCAAACCGCACCATCTGTCTTTCCGCCACCTCATAACCGCCGAAAAGCATCGGATGGGCAAAGGAAATCTCTTTTTTCATCTGCTCATAAACCGATATTTCCGAGAGTCCCAGAAACGCACTGAAGGTGTAAATATTCTGCTGATAGGATTTATTTGCAAGGTCCCGCAGCCTGTTGCAAAACTGCTGCTCCTCTTTGTCTGAACTAAATGCCATAGTGTTTTTTATTCCTTCTCCGGTCTGCTGCCACGGGTCCGGTATGCAGCACATGCCGGGTAAATCTTATTCCGCTCAGCCTAATGCCACATCCAGAATCATCATTAAAAGAAATCCCACCAGTACGCCCAGCGTACCCGCATGGGAATGTTCGCCCAGATGCGCTTCGGGAATCAGTTCTTCCACCACCACATACATCATGGCGCCTGCCGCAAAGGACAAAAGCCATGGCATGAAGGGAACCAGTATGCCTGCCAGAAATACCGTAAGAATACCGAAAATCGGTTCTACAATGCCGGAAAGGCATCCGTACAGAAATGCCCGGAAAGAAGAAGTTCCTTCCTTCTTCAGAGGCAGGGAAATGGCTGCGCCCTCCGGAAAGTTCTGGATACCGATACCGATAGCCAGTGCAAACGCCGCCGCATAATCCGCCGCCATGCCTCCGTTAATGCCCGCATTGGCAAACGCAAGCCCCATCGCCATTCCCTCCGGAATGTTGTGCAGGGTTACGGCAAACACCATAAGCGTTGTCCGTCCCAGGGACGTATGGGGTCCCTCCGCCTTCGTTTCTCCTATATGAAGATGTGGAATGAGTATATCCATCAGAAGTAGGAAAACAGCCCCCAGCACGAAACCTCCCGCTGCCGGAATCCATCCGATACTACCGTTTTCTTCTGCCTGTTCAATAGACGGAATCAGAAGTGACCATACACCTGCCGCTATCATGACTCCCGCCGCAAATCCTAAAAAAGCCTTGTGAACGGACTCTTTCATGGACTTTGTAAAAAAGAAAACCACTGCTGCTCCCAATGTCGTCATAAGCCACGCAAAACCGGTACCTTCCAGTGCCAGTATAAAAGTATTCATTTTTCCTCCTAACTTTAATTAAAACTGATGACCTCTTTTTTCGGTGCCTTGGCTTTTTCCACACTGACAGCCGTAAGCACCGGTCCTTCTCCCTGGTAATCAGCCCAGTATTTTCTGTGTACCACCGCTTTTACCTTTACCCATTCCTTCTGCTTCAGGGCATCCGCTCCTTCGTATTCACAGGCATAGCCTAAGAAGGAAATGTCCTCTGCGCAACAGGTCATTGCCATACGGCCGGGTACAAAATAATTCTTGGGAAAATCCTTGGGTTTCAGAACCATGGCAAGGAACTCGACGGTCTTTCCTTCGTATCGTTCCGGATGGTCCATAATATCCAGAAACCAGATACCGTATCCGTTATCGTCCAGCTTCAGTACATCTGCGGATAAATCATAAGGAAGGTCATCCTCTAAGATATCCGTAATTTCTCCGTTGGCATCTTCAAAAATAACGTCTGCCCTGGGATTTACCGCTTTAATGTTTCTCTTATACGTATTTAAGTCCTGCACTCCGTCACAGCGGTTCATGATAATCATTTCGGAATTCTTTACCATTTCCGCAAGCCGGGAACGCATATTTGTATAATACATGGGGAATGTGGAGCCGTCAATGGTGGTGATCTGCTGCTCGATGCGCCATGACCTGGGCAGCTTCATGTTGCGGATATTCCACATACCATTATATTCTATGATAATCCTGCCCGGTTTGTGCTTCTTCTCCAGCTCCGTCAGATATTCCGGAGTAAAATCTTCTTCGTTTTCAATAACTTCCATTACCGTGTGGCTCTTTTTCAAAAGCTTTTCGTCATATTCTTCCACACCTTCCTCGCAAAGAACCAAAAGGGTTGTTTCCCTGCTCTGGAAGTAGGGCTGTCCCAATGTATAGGAAATGAACTGTGTTTTGCCGCTTTCCAAAAAGCCGTTAATCATATATACGGGTTTCATACTTTTCAGGTCTCCTTATCTCAAGATACCTGCCGGCTTTCACCGGCAGGTATCCCCTACTTGTCACGTTTACTCATTTATTTCAGGAAAAGGTCTGCCAGCTTGTCCTCGTCAATCTTGGAACCGATGACGCAGAGCTTACCGGTTACCTGTGCGGCACCGCTGCGGATATCGCTTTCTCCGGGTACATAATCGAAATAAATCCAGGTACCGTCCTCTGCGGGCACCATACCCTTGGCACGGAGAATCATGCCGTAAGAACCGTCCTCCAAGGCATGAAGCTTCTCTTTGATTTCATCGGTTGTAAACTTCTTTGCGGTTTCTTCGCCCCAGCTTGTAAACACCTCATCCGCATGGTGATGATGATGGTGGTCATGGTCGTGACATCCGCATGTGCAGTCCGGACCGTGGTCATGGTGATGCTCATGCTCGTCGTCATGATGATGGTGGTCGTGATGGCAGCATTCGTCCTCATCGTCATCATCATGGTGGTGATGCTCGTGGTGGCAGCATTCGTCCTCATCGTCATCATCATGGTGGTGATGCTCATGTTCATGATCATGCTCTTCTGCCAACAATGCCTGAATCATATCCTCCAGCTTGTCCGCTCCTTCGATGGTCTTTAAGATATCTTCGCCCTGTAATGCCTCCCAGGGAGTCGTAATAATGGTTGCTTCCTTGTTGTACTCCCTTATCATATCGATGCAGGTCTTAAGCTTATCTTCGCTCATATTCTGGGTTCTGCTTAAGATAATGGTTCCGGCGCAGGCAATCTGGTTGCAGAAAAATTCGCCGAAATTCTTGATATACATTTTGCACTTGGTGGCATCCACAACGGCAACGGCGCTGTTGACCTGGACATCCATATCCTTTGCCACATCGTCAACTGCCTTTACCACGTCGGAAAGCTTGCCAACGCCTGACGGCTCGATTAAAATCCGTTCCGGCGCATAGGTGGAAAGAACTTCCTTTAAAGAAGTACCGAAGTCACCTACTAAGGAACAGCAGATACAGCCGGAATTCATTTCCTTGATTTCAATACCGGATTCCTTTAAGA